>Ga0209914_1000350_pt1 | contig 64775 bp, 78 predicted proteins | sample ThiBiot_500_plan_FD_183949 | JGI IMG/M metagenome (GOLD analysis project Ga0209914, IMG submission 183949) | Wastewater bioreactor microbial communities from Cape Town, South Africa - Thiocy_cont_500_plan (SPAdes) | ecosystem: Engineered > Bioreactor > Thiocyanate-remediating > Anaerobic-Aerobic...
TTGTTGTTGCTGTTGCTGTTCTTTTTCTTTTTTAAGTCGTCGTTCTGAAGGAGGTCGTCTAACACTGGAATGAATGTTATTAAAATCATTCCTTTAGTTTTTTTTCTTGATTCATGTTTATTTTTATTTTTTTTTTCGAAAGACTTAAACATACGAGCGACGATCCTGTGGAACATGGCCAACATCACCGACACCATAACAAATAACACGTCCATCCGATGTGAAAGCAAGATGCGTTATTGAACAATGAAATAGATTAAACCGAAGCCAAGCATCAGCTGGAATTTGTAGAGCACTAGAATTTATTTATTTTTAAGAAAGAATCGAAAAACAAAACACATTTATCTTACCGACAAACAAAATATCGGATGACATTAGCATGACACACAATGATTTCATGAGAATCTTCTGTTTGAGTTGGAAGTGGTCGATGAATATAACGATGAAATACTCGTTCGATACGCTCAGTTTCGATTTCAAGACGACCCTTGATATTTACAAAAGAAATATTTATATTAAATTCAAACAATCGATGTCAAGTACTTTAGCAACGTCATCAGCAAATCTACCAGCTGGTTCCGGAAGAATTGGAAATCTAGAGACAGAAAACATTTCAATGAATCGATTTTATTTTCAATAAATTTACCCTTCGTTGAGATCAACATCTTGTTCAATTTTTTTGAATTGCAAATGTTTGTTAATGATGCCTGCTGTTTGAATAGCACGAATAAGACCCGATTGAACGAAACGATTGAATGGAATCTTGGATTCCGACAGAGCTTGACCAGCCCAATCGGCTTGTTCATTGCCTAATGTAGTTAATTGTTTTTGATCTTCAAATTGTGTTCGTGTTTGATATTGACCATGTCGAATCAAATAAACATGTCGAACAGCTCGGGTTTTACCCATGTCCGAATGTCGACTAATCAAATAAATAAACATGAACAGATGAAAACTATAAAAAAAAACTCATCGATCTACTGACCCATCCCAATTCCAATTCCATTGTCCTGTCGATCGAATTGGTGTTGAGAGAGTTGATCCATCGGATGTTGGAACAGTTGTTGCAGCGAAAAGAACACCGTGTCGTTTCTTTTCATCAACAAGAAAATACGCTGATGCTGTTGTACATAGAACACCAACTGTTGATGCTGCTAATTTAACAAAAAATCGCATCGTTCTAATGAATTCAATACGATGAAATGAAAAAAATTGAATCTTGTTCTAACTCAACTATATAGTCAATCGCAAACCGAGAAAATCTGATTGGTTTATTCTTGTCGTAAGAAACGAATGCATTAGTGTCGCAGACAAATGCATTTGTTGGTTACCATGTGTTCAAATAATTTCAATGGTGAATGAATGAATAAAGTTTAAGATTGGCATAAGAGAGAGTGACGAAAAGGAGATTCAACTATGGCTAAACGACGTCTCGAAGATGCTATTGTAGCTTCTCGTGCGCTCACCGTTGGAATTAAATTGATCGATGAATTTCGTAGTGCAACAACTTTATTTTCTCATGATATTACTTTACATGGCGGCGTTTTTTCTCTACGTTTTTCCGATGAACTCGATCGATTAGCTGTTGGTTATGGCGATGGTTCAATTCGTTTCTTTTCTGTTACAAATGGCAAACAAACGAATGAATATCTCGCTAGTAGTTTACCACCTGTTGAACATTTACGTCGTCTTTCATTGGATCTACCTGTTATGTCAATGAAATGGCATCCACTTGCTACACATCGTTTGTATGCTGCATGTGTCGATGGTACTGTTCGACAAGTTGACAAAGAAAAAAACGAACTTAGTATCGTTGCATCCGAACCTGACAATGAATTGACATCGATTGATTTCTCTGCTGACGGTAAAAATTATGTTACCGTTGGTAAAGATGCGCATTTACGTATTTATGATAGTTCAAAAGATTTATTGGTACATAAATATAATAATCAACGTCGTGATACAAAATTAGCGCAAATCTCGGCCAATCCCAGTGATGATTTAACTTGTACGACAGGACATTATAATCGAGCATTTGCATGTCGATTTCATCCTGATCATAAGAATATTTTACTATCAGCCGGTTGGGATAATGTCGTCAAAATTTGGGATATACGACAGAAAGAAGCTTTGCCTGAATCGATACCGGGACCACATATTTGTGGTGAAGGTATTGATGCACGTGGAAATGAGATTTTAACGGCTTCGTGGAGTCGAGAAAATTCACTTCAAATATGGGATTTTCGAACGATGCATCTGTTGACAACATTGAATGTTCCGAATGCTGCAAATGAAAAAGGAGAATTTATGTATTCAGCTCAAATCTGTGACAATCATACTGTTCTTGCTGTTGGCAGTGGTACTTCGTCGTGTCATGTTATTAATTATGAAACAAATGAAGAGCTTGCTCGTTTACCATTATCGAAAGCAGTCTATGCACTCGATTCGATGTTAGGTGGACGAGTTTTCGCATTCGGTGGCCTTGATAAATTTTCTTTAGCACATATGAAAGACAGTTAAATAACCTGCGGGGCGTTTGATAATTTCGAGTTTTCTTTTTGCTATTCATATCACTTTAATGCTCAGTTTATGCGTGAAAATCTCTTTTGACTCACTTTGTAAACACGGCCTTATTCTTATTCGACATAAATTAGTATTATTTAATATTGGGGTGTGTGTGTGTGTAATTGATTTTGCTTTTTTCTTTCAGATATCGAATGGCTTGGATAGAACGAACTGTACCATCGTAAGTTATTCATTGACGAATTCTTCTTTTTTTTTAATAGTTTGAATTTTAGTGATCAAGATGAACAATTCGAAAGTTGGAGAAAAGAATTTCAACAAGAACGTATGTTACGTATTGTTCGTGAACGAGAAATTATGAAAGAAACAGCAAAAAGATGCAAGTAAATAACTAATCGAATGAAATTTTTCGATGAATATCTTAATCTACTTTGTTTAAGATCGTATAAAGTTCGTGAACAAGAAGCTAACGATGCATTAGAACGAAAACGTCAGGCAATTCTTGCTCAACGCAAAGCAGAAACTGTGCAAGCAACAATGCGATTTCAACGCAATCTCCCAGGTTTTACTGTGATGGGTAAATTTTCAGATTTATTTTTCATTGATTAAATCGAATTTATTTGTCAAGATCCAGATAAATTCGATCGAGCACTTGAAACGATCACAGGACGACAATTATCCAATCGATCAACACCTCGACGACCGACGAACACAATTCAACAACGACCCAAAGCGAATACAACCTTTCGTCGATCGATATCAATGGAAGATCTCGGTTCTCGACAAATGCAAGTCCATTGTCAACAAAGACCAGGTGGTCAACAGAATCCAATGACTCTTATTCGAACGAATTCCGTCACTCAAGTTGCTCCCTATGCAAATCAAATTCAATATACATCGCCGTTAGAAGAAGTGCAACGCCGTGTGCTAAATGATTTTGCTGCTCAGATACAATCGACATTTCAACAACAACCGATACAATACGAAGAATCGAACATTTGGGAAGGCGAAAGTGTCGATAGTCTTGAAGCATCGAATCAATTTCAATATCCTCAGCAGCCGAAAATCACCGGTCCTATTGTTCGGCCAACTCCAGTTGTTAATATTCAAACAAAAAAATCGAATAATTCCGAATCTCAATCGAAAACACAACCCGTCGATCAACAGGAACTTCTACGTCGAAGTTATCACGAAAGTTTCTTCGTTAAAAACACGCCTGTAACCGGCGATGAACAAGTATCGGCATGGTTAGATGTTAACAAACTTTCATCAAATCAACAGATCAATAGTATCGAAAAACCACCATCGTACGATGGCAATGATTTCGAGTCAAGTGCAAAACGAAAAAGTATTCTCAAACGTTCGCCTTCAGTCGATAGTAATTCAACTAATCCGAAATCGAACACAGTTCAAGCAAAACCTCTCGTACCACAAGCACGTACTGTCGGAGATAAAGCTCGAGTTAAAGATAGTCTTGAAGTTATCAATGCAAAACTATTAAAAGAATTAGATACACAAGTAAATGAATCTCGAATGCTGATTTTGTTTAGTTAATCGAATGTTATTGATTTCTAGAAAAAAACTGTTCGATTTGCGCAAGATTCGGGCAACGAACGATGCGCATCAGATACACAACTTGTCAAACAAACAGATATCGGTCTGTTAAGAAACAAAAAAAGAACATTAATCATGCAAAAAAAATAATCTTCTTTTGATTTTTAGATAATCAACAAACACCAATTCGTCGCGTACAATCAGCTGCAATGTTAACACCAACAAATCGTCCATCAGGAAAGTAAGTTTCATCATAGATTCCATTTGAGAAAAATGATAAGTAGAAGAAAATAATCGAATTTATTTGCTGTTTTTACTATTGGTCGAAGTGAATATTTATCGATCGAACCGGGTATGAGAAATGTTTGCCATTGATTGTACTGTCGAATTTGTTTCTGTCGATAATTATCAAATGAATAATATTCGATTTCGATTGCATCACCTTCGACTAAGATGCATAAATGAAAACGATTTTCCGTCAGTCGAATAATATCATCGGTTCGATCGGTTTTTATAATAAGACGATGAACATCGTAGATATAAAACTCCGGCGTAGGTAAATGTTGTTCATTGTAATGTTCTGGTTCGATTTGAATCGATATCGGACGGCAAGGTTGTTGTTTTGTTTCGTCGATACATAGGAATTGGCGCGGTTTAATCGAATTATCGACTGCCATTGAAATTTCGAGAATACGATCGGTTTCTTTTTGAATATCAGTTGTATTTTCATTGAATGAAAAGAAAAATTCGTGTATATTCGATGGAATGTATTTGAGAGGTTTGTTTTGAGTCGATGTTTTCGAATCGATGACATCTTGATAATTAATAAATGAATTTTCCTTCAATTGTTGTTTTGTTCGAACTCGATAATAGGCTCGATGGACTTTTGAATTGATTCGATCGATGGTTGGATTTAACAAACGAATTTGTATAGGAAATTGTTTGGATTCAGTTAAAAATCTTCGATGAAAATCATTGCCAAGTATTTGATTGACATGTAGAGAATATAAAATATCCGATGAAAATTCAACGAGATGTTGTTCATAATCCGAAAGAATAATTCCACAATCGAAATGTAATGATGGTCGAAGATGTACGATTTGATTTGATGTGTAAGCAAGTGCTTGACGAAATGTACTTCCGTCTAACCATGTTGGACAATTAGGTCGTTGACCATCGATAAAAAAATCGATTCGAGATATAAGTTCTTGTTTGTATTGATTAAATATTGGATAATCATACGAATGACGATAGTTGATATTGTAGAGTAATGATATTAGTTGATTTTCATAGGAAGATTTCTGTGCAGATAGACGATAGCGAAGTTCATTTCGAGATAGATCTATGTAAACCAATGGACTCAGTTCGTTAACAAACGAAGCACCTGGTCCAATGATAACACATGGATAGGAGAGATTTATTTTTAAATAATTGAGTCGTTTAAAATCGATTAAATCTTTTAGAGATTTAATTTGAGTTCGATCTTTGGAATTCGAATGAATCTGTAGAAATACTTGTGTACTATAGAACATCAATGTTCGTGATTTTGAATATTGTGTTTGTTGAAAATAGAATTTATTTAATTCATTAGCAAATTCATCGAAATCAATGCCAATAAATCCATCGATGAGTAGAATATGACTTTCTTGAAGTAAACGATAGAGTTTTTCATTTAATTTCTTATAACCAACACTAATATAACCAATAGGAATTTCATGACATGGATTAATGTCGAATGTACTATTCGTATTGATTACTTTCGTTACTGGTAGAAGAGTTTGATTTGTTTGTCGAATAAGTTGATATTTATATCGAATGATAGTCGATATTTGTTGTCGAATAGCACCGAAACAAATCGATTTTTCATTCGAAACATTGAAATAGATTTCCATTTGAGAGAATTTAGTTAATGTTTGTTTAAGTTCGGATTCGATTAAATACCATGATTGAGCAAGACCACCACCGATCAGAAGAAGATTCGGACGAAATTTATCGATAAACGGACATAGAAATTGTCCTAAACGTTGTGCGAATAATTCGAACGTTTGAATTGCATCTCGATCACCGTTTGTCGCTTGTTGAGCAAGTGAATAACCATCGAAAACACGAGGAGCTCGTCGAATAAGTTGGATATAGATATTAATTAAACCACGCGTTGAAAAACAATCATCAGCTGATGTCGATTCATCGAAACGACAATTCGAAAGTGTGCCATTCGGTGGAATATCATCACGATTCTGTAGAATACGACCTTGATCGATAAATGTCGAACCGAAATGTGTGCCGAGAGTTAACGCAAGAATACGATCGTAGTTTTCATCGGAGAATTTAGGTAATTCACCGAGAGCAAAACATTTTGTTTGATTAGAAAATGAAATAGGTATGTCAGCTAAATGTTGAATTATTGAGAATAATCGTGGAGGATATTTAAAACTTATTGGAGATGAATCGATTTGTTCGTGTTCATCAGAAGAAGAATCAAGTTGATTATCGGTACTTTCTTGTGAACCACAATAATCTTTGATTTTTTGGTCTGTAGATTGTAATTTCTCATCATAGATTAATGCAGGCGGGATGCTAAATATTGTTTGTGGTTTAGCTTGTTCGGATAGATAAGATAGAGTTCCACGTGGTGATGTTGGTGGCGTGTAATATTTAATATAAGGTTTCTCTTCCCAACGTAAAATCAAATCTCTCAATGCCGATTGAATTAATAAACGTAGATTCAAACCGAAAAATGTCGTATATTTATTTAATAGTATTGAATCATTTTGACTGAGATCTTGTTGATAATCGAGTGAATTCGATAGACTACAAGCTATACTAATAATTCGATCATTATCTTGATAATATTCAATAAAATCACGAATCAGATCATCAAGACAATTCATCCAATTTGAAACGAGTAAACGTGGATCATTACGTACACAATCATCGAATGAACGCATATAGAATACATTACGTTCGACGGATAGATTTTCTTCTTGAGATAATTGTCCTAAACGTACAAGAGTTGCTTGAATATGATTTCGACCTAAATCAAGTGCAATAATTAATGATGACATGAGAAATAGTTAGTTTTCTTTTTTGTTCGATGTAAATGTATACTCGTGCGTGTTTACGCGTTCTGTCAATGTTGAAAATGTAAATGACGAAGATGTCTTATCATTTATTGACATTCGTAAATAGTGATAATATTCTTTCGGTGTTAGAATTCATGATTTTGTTTGTTCGAGACGTGAGAAAAGAAAGAGAAAAAGTATAAAATACTACCTCTATCTATCTATTGATTCTATTGTATTCGATAAGTTAAAACACGACTAACATGATCATGTCAACAAAAAAAAACTAAGCTCGATGCAAAAGAAAAGTGTTAATATTCTTGTAGACAAATATCATCGGCAAATGATGATCGTGCTTCGGAATGTTCGTCAACGGCAAGTTCAAAACCTCCAATGTATCCATTAACACCAACAGGTACGATGAGAAACGGTTATACAGCAATTGGAATGAAACAACGTGAACTACGTACAAAACTGCATAAGACTCGTTATGTACAATCTCAAAGACAAACAAATAGTTCACCAACGATGTTCGATTCACCTTCATCAAGACGAACGCCTCTCTCATCACCACATCCGAATATGGTAAATATTTTCAAAGAAATCATCAATCGATAAACGAATTTATTCTAGCCAACACGAGCGGTCGAATCGAATGGCCAAAAACGTAACAACGATGACGATGAAAATGAATCGATTTTTAGCGAATTACGAATGAGTTCAATTCCTAATTGTCAAAATGATGCTCGATTACCACCACCGTATATTCATTTTTAAATTCGACTTGATTTTCAAATTCAATTCCGTTTTGCTTTAGAGTTCCTTTGAATACGACAAATAAAATACCTGAAACGAGAGCTAATGGAACGAAAAGTAAACGAAAATTCTTCTTCTCTCGAGTTATACTTGACTTCTGTGTTAAGATTCATCTATGCCAACAACATTGTCCATAGAAGAACGTCGAGTAAAAGAATCAATAGAACGTCTCGATCGACAATTACAAGGTAAAATACGTAGTATTCAATCAATTCTTGCTTATTCGATTTATTTTCATGGATTTTTAGATGTTCAAATGCGAACTCGATCAACTTCTGGTACTAGAACGCAAAAGTAGTTATCTCCACCATATTTTCCCCCTTAAATTATTATCTTTTGTGTTTCTATTTTAGAAATCAAAAACGATAAAATCTCATCCGATGACACTTTGGTGTTTTTTTTTTGGTGTACATATATAAATACTGTTTTCGTGTATCTTGTTTTTAATTGTTCATCTATACATTCTATTTTGCATTGTCTCCAAGGCATTCTTTAATTGCAAAAAGAAAACAAAAAGAAATCAATACGGAAAAATCTCTTCGCCTTTTTGAAACTTGTTATGATCTAGTTGTTTTTTTTTCTTTCTTTTCGGATTAGTAAAATGTCAAAATCAAAACTAACATTTAAAAGCAGAAAATATGATGATGACGTAGGTTTCCATCAGACACTATTCAAAATTTCGATTATTAATCATTTTTCCTATGCATAGGATCAATCAGATTCTGATGCATCATTGAAACGATACGGTATTGGTGATGATTTAATCAGTTCATCATCGACATCATCAACAACAACAACATCGAAATCATCACGTAAGAATATTCAAAAACAAAAGTTTTAATCTCTTTCTCTCTCTGTATTAATTTATTCTTTAGCAATAGCATCATTAGCACCAAAGAAAATGTTTGTTAAAAAGCCTGTACCAAAAAAAGAGGAATTCCAGGTAAATATTCTTTTTACCTTGTAGATTTACATCCGTTTCTTTTCTAGTTCGATGAAGAATTTAAACCGACATCATCAGATGATAATGATCCATTAAAACTAGGTAATTATTCATTTACTTTCTTGAGTTATAATTTAATTTTCCTTGCAGTACTAGGACGACCATTAAATCCATTGGCAAAACCTGATCCACAACAGCAAAGGTAAAACAAACAAATTTGGATAAAAAACTGAGCTAAAATTCTATTTATATAGTCCATTAGTTAATTCACTTGGAGGTATAATGCCTGGTAAAGAAATTTCGATTATTAGTCAATTGAAATGAATGCATTTTCTTAGATCGAAGAGATGAAACACCATTGTCAACGATGAAATTCGGCTCGGATACGCTTGACGAAGAACAAGAAAAAGCGGAATTCTTTCGTGTAAATCAAATTTTGGAGAAAGAGAATAAAATTTATTCAAATAATTTTAGAATATCGAACAAAATAAAGGCGAAAGCAAAATCGATTATGGAGTTTTAAATCACCAAATTGAATTTGATTTATCTCGAACACGAAATGAACCAGGTAGAATTCTGAATTTAATCTTTCCTCAAAATTAACTTTCAATTCCATAGTTTTCGAATCATTCGATAAACAAATCACTCAAATGAGTACTCCACTTCATCAGAAACCAAGCAATGATCTTGTCAAAGGTAATTATTCAACCACAAATAAGATTTATTTTCCAAAAATCAATTATTTTAAGAATCGATTTCGAATGAACTTGATCGAGAAATCGAACATGAACAACAAAAATTTAATAATACAGCAACAACAACAACAACAACAACTAAACATGTAACAATTAAAGAACCACTAAGACGTCCTTCAGCTTCATTTGATGATTTCAGTCGTACGAATAAAACCGTATCTGGTAGATTGGTTTCTTTTTCCTAGTTTTCATTTTCTAACGAAATCTATTGATTAGATTGTTTGACTACAACAAGTGATTCGACAAGAGATTTAAATATGTTACAAAATGCATACAAACAAAATCTTAAGCCAATATCGAATACACGAACTTTCGAACCAAAAAAGAAAGTTCAACCACAAAAACCTATAGCTAATAAATCGCTTCCAGTCCCACAAAGTAAAAAAATTTTCAAAAAAATAATCAACTCATTCGTTGTTTTATTAAAGTAACAAAAACAGCTCCTAAATCAAATATTCAAACACCAACAAAAAAAAGTATTTATCCTCTCATAAAATCAACTTCTTATTTTCATGTAATACGTGCATAGACTCACCTGGACCAATTGTATCACGACCAAAAACAGCCACTACACCAAGAGAAATCGAAAACGTACGACATCAAAACTCATTCTTTCGTTTGTATCGAATCTTTTTCTCTTTTTCAGAAAGATGCTGCTCTTATCGAACAATTAAAAAATGAGAAAGAACGATTAGAAAATAAAATCGAGTCTTTAGAAAGTGTCTATCAGGAACAATTACGTGAAGTTCGTCAAGAAAACTTCACACTTAACGCAAAAGTGAATTTTTTTTCTTCATTCAAAAAAAATCACTTCTTTTTCATCGAATATAGATAAGTCAATTAACAAATTTGGAGGGAAAACCTGAAATACAGCAACCACGTGAAGTGAGCGAACTAGAAAAATTACTCAGTAGTTATCAGAATGAAAACGAAAAACTCTGCAAACAAATCAAACAATTGGAACAACAACATAAACAAATTCAACAGTCGATGTTCAATGAAAATGAAAAACTTCGTCAAGAATTAATTCAAACAAAAATGCTCGTTGAACAATACGAAAATACTCATTTAAAAAAACAACCATCGACCATTGTTCTCACCAATCTCGACCCCAATGAAAACGAAAATCAACAATTAAAAGACGAAATTTTCATTCTCAAAAGTCAATTATCTGAACTTTCGAATAAAGATAATAATCAAACATCAAACTCCATTGATCAAAAACGAATCAAAGATTTAGAACGACAAGTTAAAGAATTAGGTAGCTCTCATTAATTCTCTGTAGTCTCTCATATGAGCCTTTTTTTGTACTAAATAGAATTAATCAATCGTCGTCGTCAACAAACTCTAACTACTCAGGTCGGATTAGCTTTAAATCCTTCGAATGAACAAAGTCAATTGAACATTAAATTAGCACAAACTGAAGATGCTCTACGTGAAAAATTGAATTCCGAAGAGAAACTTCTTCATGATTTTTCGAATCTCGAAGAGAAATATTCGCTTTTAAAGCAAATGTATTCCAAACATGGACAAACAACAAATAACGAACAATTCGAAAGACATTTTCAAGATATGATCAATCGAAATAAATCTTTAACTGGTCAAATACAATTGAGAAAAGAAAATGAACGTTTAAAAGCCGAATTAGAAAAAGTTAAAACTCAACAAGCACAAAAACCAGCGAAATGTATTTGTTTACATTAAAATATTTCCTATTCAAATCAAAGGATTTTTTGTTTCGATAGCTTTAAAACGAGATTTAGAAACAATTAAATTATTGCGAACGGATATCGAACGAAAAAATGATGAATTAGAAAAACTTCGAGCTTTGTACGATGCTGTTAATGTTCAACATAAAAGTCTGATAGCTGAACGTGATCGTGAAAAAAATCGTTTGGCCCGTAAGCATTTCAGAAAATCATCGAACTCATTTCATTTTGCATTTAGTTATGAGTAGTAAACCGTATCAACCCGATCGATTTACTCAAAATTTAACACCAATCGAAACACTTCAAGAAGAAAATCAACAACTCAAACATTTAGTAAATCCGATTTTCAACCATTAAAATCGAATTTTATATTCATTTTGCTTAGCTCGAAAAACTTGAACATGATTCTCAACAGCAACATGGTGAATTAATGTCTTTGAAAGAAGATCGACAATCAGCAATTAATCTCGCTCTACGTGAAAAAGAACAAGAAGTAGATTTCCCCTTCGATTATTGACATATCTAAATAACATTTTTTTTGCCTATTTCCAGATAGCACGTTTACGACAACAACACAAATCTGAATTACAAAAACTAATTAACGAAATGTCAACAAATACAACTGAAACGCGTGTTACTGATCTAATGAAAAAACTTCAAGTACAAGAATCAACTATTGCACACTTGAAAGTACAAGATTTTCGTTGAATAGTTTTCATTCTCTTGACATATTTGTCCATTCTTTTTTTTCCTATCTGATAAAGAAATTAACCGAACGTGCCGATGAAAATGCACGAGAATTAGCAGTGCTACGTGTTCAAGATGATGAACTTAAAGCAACTGTTAATCGGCTCGAACAAGAATTGCTCGATGCTCGACAATATCACACACCAGTACGATTCTTTTTTCTTCAGCTCTCTCTCTCGATCTGATTTGTTTGTTTGTTATTTGAAGGCGATGAGACATTTTCAAGATTTACAAAATAAAATTCAACAATTAGAACAACGTTGGCAAAAACGTGAACAAATCTCAAAAGATTATACGCATAGTCTTATTAAACAACATGATTCGGATACAAATAACGATGTTATCAAACTTCGTGCGATTATTAAACAAAAAAATCAGGAAATCGAACGTTTTCATATTGAATTAGATTCAATGTTAGAATTACTCAAAACTCTTAAACTTCAACAATTAATAAATAATCAATAGAACCGATATCTGTTGTCTTTTTCCAGGGTGCAATTGTTTGTTTTTAAGATTTAGAAAATAAATAACAAACCTCGATCTCCGTTTTTTTGTTTGTTTGTTTGTATGTCTACAAATTCTCATGAGACATAGTAACCTTGAATATTTAATCGCACATGCGCTTTTTTCCTTCTTTTTTTCTTCTTCATCTTCTTCTTCTTTTCATTATTATTATTATATCAACTTTTTAAAAAGTGTCACTCAACGAAATGATTTTATTATCCGTCAATAAAGAATGATCTTTTTTTCCCTTTGCACATAGTTTTTCATATCGATTTTCATAATCGAATTATTCACAATGAAAATTGACAAAAATCTCTTTCATCTATGTGCAATGTCAATGGTGTTCGAAGGAAGAAAAAATGCTCTCTTCTCGTTCTCTACTGAGAAATATAAATACAGTGAAATTATTTTAATGTGAATACCATGGGGACCGTCTAAAAAAAAAGTTCAGTCTAACAAGCCGATCATGAAAGAGAAAAGCCAAGCATAAAAATGTCATTTTTTAAAATAGAATTACGCTTTACAAGCAAAATGTAAACGTCATCTGCCATTTTTCACAGTATTGTGATATATTCGCAATGTATTTGACTTCAATCGCCAAAAGATACATTCTCAATGTTCTTAAAGGAAAGAATAAGTCTTCAGTACGTGAAACTATGTTATCGTTGAGTTATTTTTTTCTTTTCACCTCTTTTAAATATCACAGTTATTATTTTTAATTGAAACAAGAAAAATTCGAGCCTTTTCTTTTGCCTATTCAACGTTGAATATTTAATTTCGAATGTGTAATAAAAAAGAGTGCGATGAATCTTTTATTTTTGACAAGAGAACGAGTCGAATTCTCTCTTTTTTTTAGAATTTTATAACTTTGTCAAATAGAGATTTATTATTTATCTTGATATTGATGAAAAATAAAAGTTGGTTAATTCGTTATCAAAATGAAAGGTTCTCTCTCTTTTTTTTTATATCACACGCTCAGAAAATGGTTTTAAGAAGAAGAAAAAAATCATTTCTTTTCCTTTTTTTTATTTGCAGGAACAACAACAACAACAGCAACTATAAAAGCATTTCTTCCTCGTTTTAAGGAAAGTGAAAAAATCGAAGGAGATGATTTCTTCCATTTAACGGAAGGGAACTCTCAGTCGAGGAACATTATTATTTCCGCCTAGTTGAATATTTAAAAAAAAAGAGACGAGAAATTCACACTTTCTTGTTTTTTGTAGATTTTCTCATAATCGTAACTCGAAAAAAAAATAGGAGAAAAGAACTATCTCATAATGATTATTGCTGGAATTTCATAGATAAGAATGACATCTGTTGAGAATATTTAATTTTTGTATTGGCTCTTCTCATCTTACAAAGACTTGTTAATTTGATTGGATCTAAACCATCGATGAGATAAAGAAAAAAAACGAGGAAGATGAAGAAGAAGAAATGAAAAAAACAGAATCATAGTCCTAAAAAACAAAACAAACATAGAAACAATAAAAAAAATCAGGAATAAAAAGAAGGTTCTCTTCTTCTTCTTTTTTTTCTTTTTTTCTTCTCTTTTCTTTTATTGTTGTTTCCTTCATTTGACTTGTTTTAAGTATTACTTATCGGTTTTGCCTCTTCTCTCTACTCTCTCTCTCTCTCTCTCTCTCTCTGTTCTTCTCCTTTCGCTTCATTCTTGTCAACCAACCGACGATCAACGGTGAGAGAAAGCAACAAACAATCGAACGAAATCAATTAGAATTTTAATTAAGTTATTTGAATTTTTTATTATTTATTAAACTAGATCAATAGAATTTCTAATTAAAAACGATTGACTTGCATATGATAGTAAACAAAATATTCAAGTTGAATCGATATTCACTTTAGAATTTCTTCTTCTTTGTCGTTTTTTTTTTCTTCTCCTCGAGAGTAGTTGTTATTTATACAAAGTCTTTTGTCAATTCATCTGTTCGTCTAGATAAACATAAAGATTCACTTATCAGCATGTTCATAATCGTGACGAGAGAGAGACTTGCCGAGACGTTCAAAAAAAAAGAAAAAGAAACCGGAAAACGAGACAATCACTCATCGGTCTAATGAAAAAAAAGGAAAACTGTAACTTCGTTCTCGATGTCTTTCGAAACTCTCGAGAAAAGACGAAGAAGAAGAAGAAGAAGAAGAAGAAAGATTCTCGTGGTGCGCTTTATTGATGTAATAATAATGTTAGTAAAACGTTCGCATTCGTGCGTCATTCGCCGTTCAAGCTGTCGCACGAGCAGTACTATCCGATTTTTGCATTTTACAATATGAGATACAGAGATTGACACACACAATGTGAGTTGTCATAAAGAAGAAGAAAAAAACATTAGAAATAAGAAAGAGAGAAGGAATCAAGCAATATGCGCGTATATACCAAATCAAATGTGTCAATATACATTTACTTGTCACAATAGTAAATTTACACTCTACCACCGTTCGAATGAGAAAAATGAGAATAAATTATCATTAGCAATTCGAACACAAAGTTCCTTTCTTTTTTCCTGCATGTGAAACTTCTTTCGTTGTGTGTTTGCTTCTTTTCATTTATTTTGTCTCGAAAAAGATGTCGTCGATGTGAGCGTTTTTTTTTTCGGGATGTCAGTGTTAATGACCTTTGATCTTATTAAATTCGTCCGTCATCGGTTTAGTGCAACTGCTATCAGTGATGATCAAGATCACAACTGACTTTCTTCTTCTGTCGATTCTATTTTTTTTCTCTCTCTCTCCCTCTTATTCGCATGTTTGTTTGTAAAGTCTTTTTAGCTCATTAGCTCATCCTCTATATGTTCGTTCTCTTCTTCTCGTTCTTTCTTTCTTTTGCCTTCGTACTCATGTTTTCTTCTTCTTTTCTTTGGAGGATCGTTCTTTAATTTCCTTGTGCTCTGCTCACACTCTCTTTTTTCTACCATCACGTCGGCCGGCTCATTTAACAGAACATGTAGACACGCGATGAACGCCGTCTCGAGTGTGCATACGCAGAGAACTCCTTTCATATATATATATCGACTGTAGCCACAACATGAAAAAAAAACCTTTTTTTTGGTTTGTCTTCGAATAAAAACAAAGAAATAGACTTGCATTTCATGATTAATCTACTAAATAAAAAAGAGAAGAAGACAAAAGGTGAGAAGATCTATTTTTATTTTGACATATTTTTAGATATGATGACAAGATTTAAACTTGGTCAGATAGAATTCAACCAAACGAATAATTGATTGATTCCCTAACGAAATAAGCAAACATGTTCAAGTGTTTTCCATTGCCGTTTTGCAGTCGAAATCTCGAGCAAATCGACAAACGTCATTGCAATTTGACAACAGTGCCCGACGATGTTCTTCGATACACACGGACATTAGAAGAATTATTACTTGATGCCAATCAACTTCAAGATTTGCCCAAGGTTATTATAAGAAAATATAAAAAAAAAAGAAAAGAAACTTATTTCTTTGTTTTTTTTCTATGTGTTTTCTCATTGTAACTTCAGGGCGTTTATCGTTTAACACAATTGCGTCGATTAACATTTAGTGACAATGAAATTCAACGTATTCTACCTGAAATTGGACAATTAGTTAATTTGGAAGAACTCGATTGTTCAAGAAACGATATTGCCGATATACCAGACAATATTCGACATTGTCGAGCTTTACAATTTCTAGATTGTAGCGGAAATCCATTGGCAAATAAGTAACCAAACAAACAAACAGCCAATTTCAATGTGTTGTTTTTTTCTTCTTCTATGATTTGTAGTCTTCCACCTGGCATTATTCAACTTCGTCAATTGACTCAATTAATATTAAATGATGTTTCTCTTGCCGAATTACCAAGAGAAATCGGCAGGTAGAATTGAATGAAATTGCGAAATCGATTTTTTTGTCTTGTTCTCGTTTCTTAGTCTTTCCAATTTACGTGTTCTTGAAGTTCGAGAGAATTTGCTCAAAATTTTGCCCGATTCAATAATTCATCTGTCAAAACTTGAATCACTCGATCTAGGTTCGAATGTAATCGAACAACTTCCAACGAATATCGGTCATTTACAATCATTGAAAGAACTTTGGTTAGATGCCAATGAATTACTTATTCTACCGAATGACATCGGACAATTGAAACGTTTGCAATGTCTCGATGTTTCGGAAAATAAACTCACTGTTTTACCTGATGAAATCGGCGATTTAGAATCTCTAACCAATTTAGAATTGTCATCGAATCAAATTGAATATTTACCAATAACTATTGGTCAACTTCGACAGCGTTTGTTAATTTTAAAAATCAATTCAAATAGTTTAAATCAATTGTGTGAACAAATCGGTCAATGTTTAGCGTTGACAGAATTAATTCTAACGGAAAATATTCTCACTGAACTACCGAAAACAATCGGTCATTTGAAAAATCTTTCGAATTTAAATGTCGATCGAAATCAACTAAGTCAATTGCCCGTCGAAGTAGAAAATCAATTTTGATTTTTGTTTTGCAAAAATATGTTTTTCTTTGTTTATTCTGCGAAAATAGATCTCCGGTTGTGAATCTTTGGGCATGTTGAGTCTCCGAGATAATCGTTTAACATCGATTCCCTCGGAATTATCGAATTTAAAACATTTGCATGTGTTGGATTTATCGGGCAATCGTCTCTCGAATCTCCCGTGTACATTACTCGATTGTGATCTCAAAGCCATTTGGTTAGCCGAAAATCAGGCTCAGCCAATGTTAAAATTTCAGACCGATATCGATCCGATTACAAGCGAGAAAGTTCTAACATGTTATCTACTTCCTCAACAGCAATATACGTCATCATCAACAGGTAAAAATAAATCGACTTGAAATGAGAGAAAAAAAGAAATAGAACAGATTAAATCTGATATTTAAAATGAGATCATTTTCGTTTATTTCTTTATTTTGAAAACAAAAGAAAAAGAAGTTTATCATTGATCATGTATCGACGTTCTCATCGACGTCCGTTGTATATTTATTTCATCGATGAGGATGAATTTAATCGGGGTAATTTTAGTGAATTTGCTTAACAATTGGGGGAATGAGAAGAGGAGATGGGCAACAAAGCGAATAGTTGATATTCGATTTTGATCATTTTCTTTTGTTTTGTTTTTAGAAAATCTTTTGAATTCATCAAAAACTCCAACTGAAACCATTTCTCGACCAGCAACAGCAACAGCAACAACCACAACTACAGTTCCAGCTGCACGTTTCGGTGAAAATGTTGACGATGATGAAAATCGACATGAACGTACAGGTTCAGTTAAATTCGCTGATCAAGCCGAAGATATTCGAGAAGTAATTCGATTGAAAACGAAAATGAAATCTATATCAACTTGAATTTCTTTCAGAGCTCATTACAACGACATAATACGCCTCATCCCAAAGATCTTCAATCTTGGCGAAAGAAAATGGCTAAAAAATTGCAGACAGACGGCAGTTTACTTCATCACGATCATCAACATCCGTTTCAACCCAATGTACACGCGCACACGGACTCATTACAGCCATCGATCTCATCAGGAAATTCACAAAATAATAAAATACAAATCGATACCATTCCAAATTCACGGCAATCTATCGAATACATACCGCCTGAAATCTCCTACGAAACTCATCATGATTCAGATGACGTACGTTTTTTGAATCTGTTTAGACAATGTTGATGATTGTCTTTTTTTGTCTTGTCTACAGAATGAACATTCCGGTGATCATATGGTTTATATTGAAAAACGTGTCGAATTTACCGATGATTTGAACGATAATGAAGATGAAAAAGAGCCGAGTCACGCACAGAAACTTCATCGACGTGATACACCACATCATCTTAAAAACAAACGTATTCTCAACAAAAACAACGATTCAGCTGCGATTGATGTATTGAAAACGTCTTGTTTTTGCTCTTCTTCATTTATTCAATTGATTTCTTTTTCTAGCAAATTATGTCACATAGTCCAACAAAATCTTCGGTTACAAGTGAAAGAAAAGAAGTAAAAAAAAAACAACAAAAACTATATAAACTAAAATGGATTTGAATCGTTCTTAGTCAATGCCAACGAATACGCGTCCAATAAATGTTCACGAAGAAGAATTGTCGATAACTATCCATCGAACACCGAATACTGGTCTTGGTATTAGTATTGCCGGAGGTGTTGGTTCGACAGCATATAAAAATAACGATTATGTAAGCAAACAAACAAAGACGAAATTCACGGCAAAAAGAAAACTTTTTCTTTGCTTAGGGAATATTTTTAACGAAAGTAACGGATGAAGGTCCAGCGAGTCAAGCTGGTTTACTCGTTGGTGATAAACTTTTGTCGGTCAATGGCATTTCGTTAGTCGATTGTGAACATAGCGAAGCGGTATCTGCCTTAAAAAGTGCCGGTGATACGATTGAAATGACGATTTCAAGAGAAATCTGTCAATCGATGGATGATTGTTCGATTAAAAATGAAAATCTTACGTTGAAAGATGAAGAAAAACAAAATGCTAAAACTGCTCTTTCACTCACCGGAAGAAATTCATCATCATCATTAAATATTGGCGATCGAATTCTAACGATCAATGGAAATAATAATACATCGAATATTAATCACGAACCGACTGTTAATATGATTAATAATGGAGGAAATACGATGAAATCAACACTTTCGAAAGGAAAAATTATCGATAATACGATTGAAGTTTGTGATTTTTTTTCTCGAATTTTAATATAAAAATTGAATTCGATTTTTGATTTCGTAGGAAGCACGTATTATTAAAGGAAATGGTCCGATGGGCTTGAGTATCGTCGGTGGAGTTGATCAAGCTTGTTCACCATTTGGTATCGAACAACGCGGTGTATTTGTATCGAAAGTAAATTTCAATTTCGAAAGAAGAAGAAGAAGAAGAAACGTACGACTGTGAAATTGATTGAATAGATTCTTCCGAATGGTTCGGCATCTCGAACAAATCTTCGTATCGGTGATCGAATATTAAAAGTCAATGGCAATGATGTCACGCAAGCAACACATTTAGAAGCTGTACAAGCACTTTTACAACCAGTAAATGAAGTTGTTTTACTTGTGCGACATGAACCACAACCTCCGGGATTAAAAGTAAATTGAAATGATGTGAAAAACAGCTTCGAAAAATTTCCTTCTAGGATGTTGTTTTAACGAAACAACCGAATGAAGCTCTTGGCATTCGAATCAACGGCGGCATCGAAGGCAAACGTGTGAATCCCGACGATTCGGAAGATGATGGCATATTTGTGACTGAAGTTTGTTTCATTACCTAAACAACAATTTCATCTCGGTTCTATTTTTCATATTTTTCAGGTGAAAGAAAACACTCCGGCATCAGGCATTCTCACAGTTGGCACTCGAATTCTCGAGGTAAGTCTTCGATTTTCTCTATCATTTTCTCTCTCTCTCAAAAAAAAATAACAATTCCACGCCGCCATGGTTGCAATGTTTTGCCTCATTCGTTCTCGTGTGATGTATCTGTCGTTTCATGTCAATATCTTTTGTTTTTTTTTCTCAAATCATTATTTGTCTTTTTTTTCTCGCATCGTAAGTATATCCAACAGCACATTTCGAGAAAATCTAGATTAAATTCACCTACACTGATTCACCAAGAAAAAGAGAAAAAAAAATCTCATTAAATATGGTTTATTAATGAATTTATTGATTTATTTTCCACATAAACTATGTTTTCGTCTGTTCAAGCTGCTTACTGTGTCTTCGCCCATATGCTTTAACACCACCCAATAATCACATATATGCCTTATGTATAAAACTAAAAGCCATACCGACAAGAATATTGATTCTTCTAGGCAGTTAATTGTTCATGTTCGAAACGTTGGTTTTGTTTATCACAAAAATCTTCATCATTGAGTCAAACATCTTCGTCGTCATCGACGCCAATCGATGATGTATCGATACGAGATTATTGTGAAACAAGTTTAGATGATATTGTTCACTTAAAAGGCTTGTTAACATTCGATACATTAACAACAAAACATCTTAAACGTGCTCGTTCGACAGGTTATATTAAGAAAAAGAAATTATCACGAATAAAACGAAGAAAAATTCGTTCGTGTTGTTTAACCGAATTATTTCATTCAACAAAACGAAATCTTTCACAAAGAAAAGCAAATTTATCATTAACAAAACAAATCGTTGCACCAATTGTCAAATTAAAAGATATTGTCTCGACATCATTTTCCATTTCATCATCATCATCAATAGCAAGTCACGACAAATTAAATGATTCATTACCAATAACAGCAACGAAAACTGTCGAGCAAACTCCACAATTATCTTGTAAATCATTTTCATTCGATCCATCGTTTTCACTCATGTCGACGCCGAAACTAAATCTCGTTCATTCATATTCATCGATATCAAATTATCGTATTCAATCTCAGTTCATTCCACGTCAACATTCGCTCGAAGAAGAAATTCATAATGAAGAATGTGAATATTGTACAAGTGAAAATGCTCTTTCGACGAAGATCGATTCGAATAACAATACATTCGAGAAAATCTCGTTGCAATCATTGAGTCTCTATCAAGCGGTTGAATTATACTTATCATCGAATAATACTTCACATGATCTATGTGATATTTCTTCAATAGTATCTGAACAACATGCGAACATAAACGAAACCAAACAATTGAGTCTTTGCGAAATTAATGAAATTATCCATGCGATACATGCAGATATCGATGATAATGATGAACGAAATCAAATCTTAGATTCATTAGCTTTATCATTGAGACAAGTTGCTGAAGAAATACCGGTTGTTCTACCTGAGGAGCCAATTGTCGAACAGCAACACCAACAACAACAACCTCATGGACTTGGTCAGATTTTAGTTCGTGCGGTTATGTATGATATTGTGATGAAATTATTACATTTTTATTTGCTTTTACTCATGTGCTATGGACGTTTACTTTAAATTCGAAATATTTTTGCATAATATAAACAAATCTTTGATTCGTTGTCGTCGTCGTCGTCATTTCTTTCTTGCGTGTATCGAGTTTTGTAATAATGAAAAAAAAACGAATGAGGCAAAACATTTGATGCATTGAAAAAACATTCTCTTTATTTCTATTTCTCTTCTTTTTCGAACAAAAAAAGTATCATTATTTAAATCTAGGTTAATAATCAGAGTTTATTTGGTGCTCGTTTGGATGATGCTCAAAAATGGCTCAGTGCACCGACCGATTCACTTCATTTACTTATTTGTAATGGTTTCAAACCACCACCGCAACAAGTAAAATTCTTACTACCAAAAATAATTCTTATTTATTTGTTTTGTCAAATTCAAATAGGTCGTCACTCCTATCACAAGTCCAACTGTTAGTATTCAAAAACAATCGTCATCTCCTGTTCCGAATCGTCCATTAGTTTCACCGGATCTTATTTCGCCAACATTATCAACGAAGTCGAATGGAATCTCTCCACGAGTAAACTATTTGATGATTTGTTTTTCGATTGAAAATAATTGTTGTTTTTCTTTTCTGTCAGCCAACACAACCGCCACCTGTTCCAGCGAAACCAAAATTTCGTCTTTCGAACAATTCAACGACGCCTGTCAATGGAGACAAAATTCAAATGAATCCAATTTCGCCATCACAACAAAATGGTTTTGAACTTGATGAAGTATATTTTTTGAATTCGTCATTTATTCTTGCTTTGAGTTAAGCTCTTTTTCGTGTTTAGTCTGATTTATCAATCACTGAATCCGAACGATCATTTAAAGACAAAAAGAAATTTTTCGAAAGTGGTTTCAAAGACACAGGACCAAAACCAAAACGTAAGACGGAAGGAAAAACAATAAATTCGAATTGAATTTGTTTTTTTTTGTGTTTTTAGCTCGACAATTTAAATACATCAACGAACATGAGCTAATAAAAATGAAGCAAGAAGACGGTAAATATTCGATTATGTTTTTTAATCCAGGTGGATTTAGAAGATTGAAGTCTATCCTCTTAGCATTACATGTGTAGGAAGTATTTGTCATGAAGAAAACAAAAAAGAATCAATTCTATAGTTCACTAAAATAGACGCGAATTTCCTTAGTTCTGACGTAGAAAAGAACAAATGAACTTGAGAATTTATTCACGCATATTAATAATTGTCCCATATTTTTAGAACAAAAAGTGAAAACAATGAGCTCAACCGAATTGCTCGAATCTCGTACTCATTTCATTCACGATAAGACCGATTCGGAATTAATTCAAAGTACTCTATCTCAATATCAAACACCAACGTATCTTGCTGAGTATGTACATCGTTGTATTTTCTCGTTGTTGTTCTGGTTAAAATATTTTCATAATTGTTAAATAAATTAACTCAACTAGACGAACATCATCGTGGGGAATCTATAAGCGACGTATTTCGCTCGCTAGTTTTTCCCATTATTTGTGAGTGTTTAACGAAATGAAAAAAAAAAACGCGTACGATTCGAGGGAGCATTGATTTATTAACAATTTGATTTGTTTTTCTGCATTTCTGGACGAATAATTGAATGTTCATGTTTTGATTTTTGCTTATGTAAATTTAGACCCGAAGAAGATGAGGATGATTTTATTCCACAACGACCCGATCGAACCATTTCTTCAGCTGCCAGGTAAAATATATGACGAAAGTCAACGAACAAAACCTCAATCTTCATTGTAACCGCATGCTATTGTCTGCTGTTTTTTTTTCTCGCTTCATAGAATAACCTCGCTCGAATGTGAAATTCCTTCTGCTCATACCATGCTTTCGAATTTTGCTCTTGGTAAACGAAGCAAATATATAATCATGAATAGAATTTTATTTTCGTTTTTTTTCTTTTGATATTTTAGTCGAATCCGGTATGACATAATGGGAATTAATGAAACTAAAAGTGATTTAGTATAAAAACTACAATTTAATTAAACCAATGTGAATAGAATCATCCAACGGACTTAGACTTATGCAAAATAAATAAATGTCTTTATGCATTGTACATAGACGTACATAGAGTTTTCCTTTCCTCGTTTTCTTTTTTTTTTTCTTCTTCTTCGTCTAACGGTGACATTTGTCACTGTTTTCTTTGTTCGCTTGTTTCTTTTGAATTTGAAAATTTAATCTGAATCGTCTGGTTATTTAAAAAAACCAAAACTATTTGAGAAATATTCTTATTTGTTGTTGTGTTTCTTCTTCTTCTCTCTCTCTCATTTTTTAAAAACTGATTGTTTGTCCTCTCATATGCACACATTCGTTCTCCTTCTCCTTCTTGTTCTCATTCATTTCTTTTTCTCTTTGAAAGTAAATATAAAGCGAATTTATTTCTATTCTTATTTTTTCATTTCTATAGTAACTGCCTACAATAATGTTTGTTGCTATATGATCTCGATTCGTCGGTCTCTGCTCTATGATGAAAAGGTGAAAGAATTGAAAAGAGAAAAAAGAAAGAAACGCGAGAAAAAAAAGAAACGTAAGAAAGCTAGTTAGTTATTGTCAACGGCATTCAGCATAGTGTTTGACTGTCTCGAACTCATTGATTATATATATTTTTGTTCTCGTGACTAAAAAGTAAGAATGGCCTCGCAAAATGAAGTCGATGATATGATTAAACGAATTCAAGCATCGAAAGGAGTTCACGGTATTAACTTTTATTCGAATTAATTTAATCGTTTCTTTTTTTTTTTATTAAAAATAAATTTGTAAATAGGATTAATCATAATTGATTCCGATGGTATACCTATTCGAACAAGTTTGGATAATGAAACAACATTACATTATGCGGCTCTGATAAGTCAATTGACAATTCATGCTAAGCGTGTTGTAAGAGAACTTGATTCAAGCCAAGAATTGGAACAACTTCGTAAGAAAATATTTAAAAAGAGATTATCAGTGAAAATAATGACAAGTTCTATCTAGGTCTTCGTTCTCATAAACATGAAATCATCGTTGCACCTGAGAGTAAATACATTATGATCGTCATACAAGTTCCTGAAGCGCTTTAATAACGTTTTCATTTTTTCATAGCTCGTTTTCTTTTTATTTAAAGAAAAAAATATATATAAACTTCAAATAACTGTTTTCACTAATGGTGAATGCACCGGTATAGATGAAAAACAAGCTTTATACTGGTAAGAACAAAACAAAAATAAAATAAAGAACTCAGTTATAGTGTGTTAAAAGAGTAAAAGGACGCAGAACAAAGAAAAAAAAAAGAAGAAGATTTCAATGAGTTTGAAAATAATAATAATCAAATAATTAATTCAATGAGAACCAGCTATTGTAATAATTAATATTGATCATTATTATTAACACAACTCCTAGAACTATTTAGCTATGAAAGAAAGGAAAAAGAAAACAAAAAATACGGTCGATCAACGAACGGTATTGAACAGAAAAGAAAAACAAACGATGCTTCTCTATGGAAAGAAGCTAAGTGATGACATTGTTGGAGTTAAAAGAAAGAGTTGTTGGTTTTGATGCATGCCAAAGATATCATTGACATCATCGATCGAAGGAAAATCTTCGATAAATTTAATTTTTTCGTCTGGATATGCTTCGTCCATAAATGGAAGTAAGTTGTCCATGTAGCCTATTTCTTGAATAGGCGATGATGATGATGTTAAACTATCTGATGAACTTGTTTGTGAATCGATGTATTCATGGCCGATTTGCGGTGTTTGTTGAGCTTTATCGTCGTAGTTGCAAAGCTCGCTTTTGATATTCAATTGAGTTATACGTCGACGTTTTCGTCGTTGAGGTAGAACAGTCACTGGACAAACAGTTGATAGTTTGCTGAAATTTAAACATTGCTCATTGTTCACTACACACATGAAAAACAAGAATAGATTTTCATTTTACAATTTGTTTTTTAATTTCGAAATATTTACATAAAATATTCGTAGGCATTGGAGGTGGACTTGCATTGTTGTTGTTCGATGTTGAAAATAAGGCTTCTTGTTGAACTGCATGTTTTAGTCGTTCAGCATTTTGTCGATTTGCATAAGTTATACATTCGAAACGTACTGATGGACTAGACAAGAAGAACAAATACATATTTGAATATATCTATCATCGAAGATCGCCTCTCATACTCGATTAATTGCGCAAGAAATCCCAATTTCATAGCTTTTCGTCGGCCTTCCATGATCATATGTGTATTGCATAGAAAACTAAGACGATCACCATTTCGCGTATAGAAATCGAACACATTCATTGTTGTATAATGTTGACCAAGAACTATGAAGCAAAATGATGCTGAACAATGAATCTATTTGTTAAATAATCTTACTGCAATTTTGTCGAGCTTGTTCGAGTAAATACAAATGTTCCGATGCGATAAAACGACTAATCGAATGATCAATTAATTCATCAGCTTTGAAACCCAAGAGAGATTCAATACTACAAGCAAAAAATTAGATGATTATTGAGTAATGTCAGACGAACTTTGTCGATATTTCATTAATAATTAATTGGTCTGTTAGAACCAAACGAAATGTTGTCGCACTAGTTGAACCGACACTATTTGTTGGAATATTCGGTGTACTCGAAAGAATTTGTTCGCAACGAGCAATAAATAATGGTTCTTGTTGTTCTTTATTTTCATCGTTATTAATGAAGACATGATGGCCAGTCATTAACATTGACTAAAAAAGGGATAAATTGAAATGTCGATTGACTGAATCATTCATTTCCGGAATATCCTACTTTGGATTCGGTATGAGTACGGCTAGGTCGTTTGCCACGCGGTAGATTCCACGTACAAATAACTTGTTGTTCCGAAACTGTAACTGTTGATAACACTTGACGGATTGATTCATGATCATCGACATGAACGCAGTCATAGATTTTTGTCAATTGAGGATAAAGTGATCGCTAACAAACAAACAAACAACGAATTAGTATGTCCTAAAAGTACGCACTCTTCAACCTACCACATTTTTACGTAAGTATGATTCAATATTATCACTTAAAAGAACGATTCGGCCACTTGTATTAAGAACAAGAAAAAAACCATTTAGCTCGTCGATAGTCGATGAACTTTCGATACCAGATATTAAATCAACATTACCTAAAACACATTCAATGAATCGATTATTAGATTTCACAGGCAACAAAAAAACAATAACAATAACAACTTACGATTGTATAAATAAGAAGGCCAATATTTTTCTCGAAGAAGACGCGCCAGCGTCAAACTTAGAATATCATTTTTATTCAATTTATTGTCAGCGTCATCAAATATTGGATCTGCGATGAGTTGACCTAAGGCTTCCAGAGCTTGATTTGTTTGTCGACGACGTTTATATGGTGTGCTATTACTAGCAATTTGATTACCATTAAGATTAGGTGTCACTAATGGACGCTAATCGGTGCGAAGAAGGAAGAGAAAGTTGAAAACAAATGAGTCAAACTGAGTTTTGAATTACTTTATGACCGTTTTGTTGAGACATGGTGCTCGGCACAAAAGTCGTTCAACGACAAGATAAAGATATCTTCGAAACTGTCCAGCAGCTGAAGAGAAAAAGTCGAGAGGAGAGAACGAACGAACTCGCGTCGATAAAACGTATGCACGCAAACGCTATGCAAAAATAAGAAATGACGAGAGACATAGACTCCTGTATTTACATCTTTCTCTCTCTCTTTTTTTTTTGCTTTACCTTATTTTTTTCTCGATTTTCTCTCTATTTGTCGACTATTGACGAGACTATACGTTCTTCGCGTTCTCTTCTTCTGCTCTTTACGCTTTTCATCTACGACACTTACAAGTCTTTTCTTTTTTCTTCATATTTCGTCGTTATTTTTTTCTTACCTGTATGAAAAAAAGAAAATAAATATACAAGAGACCATCTAATGTATTTTCGAATGACGTTGACCGCCTACACTCCTTCGAAAATTCGCTTTCGTCACATGCACTTTCTTTGCTTTCGTGTGTATTTTCTAATAATCAATATAATTAATCGTAAAAAAGAAGAAATGACAAAAACAAACTAAACTATATCAAACTTCGACCAATCAATCTTTTATGATTCATCGAATCTTTCTGAGTCATTGTCATTAACATCAACAAAGATAACAATCAAGATAGTTGTGATTTCAACAACTTCTCGTTCTACACACATGAATTTATTCTATTTGAATTATTGTTTCATCCAATTAACCAAACAAAGACACGTTATCACACAGTAACGTTCTTTTCTGACTCTGACAGTAAATACTTCGGTTCAAATGAACGACGCAAAGACTAAGAGTTTAAACTAAGATTTTCGCGATTATAATTACGGGTGCTTCATGATTTGTAAAGATTTAATATATATATATATAGACACAGCTGAACAAAATAAGATGTATATCGTTTTCGACTTTATACAGATTAAAAACGATCTATGTTCGATGTAATCTTCAAATAAGAACCAGTACGTTCTCAACTCTTCAGTTAAATAATATCTCGATTATTTGTTGCAGATACGTTCTCATTTTCAAATAGTTTTTGTTTTTAGAAGAACACCTTCGGATTAAAAAAAAATATCAATAAAGCAAAATGTTTAGCAGAACGAAAAAAGAAAAAGAAAAAGTAATTGATTGCTTGAATAAAAAAAACAGAAAATTGCACAAGAAGAAACCAAAGCACGAAATTGAATTGGTTGTCGTTAGGCAAATGTTGACGCTTACTAAAATAGAAAAAAAAACGAAACCGAAAGTGTTTTAACCTGACACGAAAAAAAATTATTAACTATACTTGTTTTCGTGGCAATTCAACGTTTAATTTGCTTGCAAGTTGTTTACCAAAATCATCGTCAACTTTGGCGAAAATAGCAACCGAACGCTGAATAATATCTTTCGCGGTACATTGTTGTAAATGTTCGACAATATTTTCAATTAAACGTGCACGAGCAGCATCATCCAAAACTTCCTAAGAAATGTTGTTTTTTTTGTCGTATTAAAAAAGATCGATTCATCATACTCGATAGAAGACTCGAGGTTGTGTGAAATTGTCATCATCACCTGCTTCATGTCGAGCAGCAAGACCTGATTCTAATGTTGCATGTTCAAGATTTCTCTCACGATTTACTACTTCGGGTCCATTGAAACTATTTCGATAGTAATTCGGTCGACCACCTAGATAAACAATTTCTTTTTCTCGTGCATCAATCGAACTCGTATCTTATTCATACCGAAATTACATCCGCTTTGCATCGGGCCATCACGTTGATATGTGCAGACTTTCACGTTTTTATTTGTTTCAGGATCGTTCACAGGTAAAAGAAGATAATTGGTTCCGAGACGATGAAGATGAGTATCGCCATAAGAGAAAAGACGACCCTAATGTAGAAAAAATGCTTGTCGAACGAATATTTTCTTTAATATCGATTATCATACTTGTAACATTTTATCTGGTGATGCTTCGATACCAGGTGGCATGTGTGCTGGTGAGAAAGCGGCTTGTTCGATTTGTGCAAAATAATTTTTAGCATTTTCATTCAATGTCATTTTACCGACACGACGTAATGGAAACTTTTTTTGTGATAAAGTTTTTGTTAGATCAAAAATATTGAACGGTAGTTTTTGAATTTGCTCATGGGTCGCAACTTGAATATAGAGTGTCCAACTTGGATATTCTTTACGAGCAATAGCATTGTAAAGATCTGCTAAAGCATAATCAGGTTGTTCACCAGCTAAAATTTTGGCTTTTTTTGCGGGAAGATTTTTGATACCTTGATCACACTGAATCGAACGAGATTAGTACGAAAATCAATTTGAAAATATTGATTTACTCGAAAATGAAATTTAACCCAAACAAATTCATTTTTATCATTAACCATTTTGAATGTATGCGAACTGTAACCATGCATAAAACGAAAGCCATCAGGTACGCCACGATCAGAATAGAGAAAAAGAAACTAAACAAGAGAAGAAAGAGTAAAGGAAAATTTAGTTGACTAAATTCTATTTACTTGATGTACTGCTTGTGGATGACAAGCAAAGAAGTCCCAGACCATATTTGGATCTTTTAAATGTGTTTCAGGATTACGTTTTTGAGAATGAATAAACATTTGAAACTAAACAAGTATTGATTGATTTCGATTTTTTCATGATATTAAAGATCACTATACTCACTAAGAATGGGTCACGAATAAAGAAAATTGGAGTATTATTTCCAACTAAATCCCAAATGCCTACGAAACAAAAAATAATATCATGTTTGATCAGGTGTCTGGCGTGGGCGAGTCAAACCTTCATCGGTATACATTTTAATTGCAAAACCACGCGGGTCACGAACACTATCAGCTGAACCTCTTTCACCAGCTAAAAAATCATTTTCATGTATTATTTTTTCGTTACAAACAAAAAAACGATGTTAAAACGTACCGACAGTTGAAAAACGTGCTAAAACACGTGTTTTTGTTCCCTTGGTAAATACTTTCGCCTTGCATATATCCGAAATGTCATCGGTTGCTTCAAAAACACCGAATGCTCCTGCACTAAAATTTCGAATCATTTGAACTAAAGATAAATTCTAACGAAAATCGAGGTACCCTTTGGCATGAACAACACGTTCAGGAATTCGTTCACGATCAAATCGTTGAACATCTTCGATATAGGGAAAATCTTGTAACAGCATCGGACCATGTGGACCAACTGTTACAACTGTTTCTCGTTCACCAAGTGGACGACCATAACCAGTTGTTAATTGTTCACTTTTCTATAGATAGTATGCGTATATACGTAGATATTTTTGTTGCAAAAATTTAAAGTAATTAATCTTCTTACATTTGATTTTCTAAAATCAGGTAACTGAGTATCAGATGGACCTGGTTCCTTTAATTCTGGTTGTTGTGTATTAGCCATAATTTATAATCCAAAGAATAAGATTAAATCTACAAAATAAAGATTATTTTCGTTAGCGGATTTTATTCGCTTTTTCTTTTCTTTTATATAGTATTTATCGAAAGTTCAATAAGGTCGTTTTTTATTCTGCATCCAGATAGAGATAAATGAAAAAGCTCGAGATGTCGAATGCAGTATCTTCTTTTTCTTCGTAGTTCAAAATATAAATAAACACATTTCATATAACAACCGTATATCTATTTCACTAACATTATTGTGAGTCAGTTGAAAGAAAAAAGAATATTCTTTCGACAGAAATAAATATACTATCAAATGTACTGCATGACTCGAGAGAACGTATTTTTATCCTTCTCCGATCTTTGTTTTTCTCTTCATCGTTGCTTCGGTTTTTTTGTTTTTCCTTTTTTTTCATTTAATTTATTGTGACATAATAATTCAGAAGAAAATTTTGAATAAGAACGTGAAGTTACAACGTAAGAAGAATTACAATATAGAAAGAAGAGTAAAGAGAGAAAAATAACAATAGGGAAATAGCATGTACACGCAGATATGACGTGACTTGTATTTGTACATTGATTGTGATAATCATTATCGGTGTTTGTTGTTTCCTTCGTTGATTATTAACCTTCTGATAATCATCTTCATCGTTTACACCGATTAATTTTGGATATAACTTTAATCCTGTACTATGATCAATTTCGCCTAGGAGTCATCCTTTTGCTTTTGTTTGTTTGTCATAACATGTTTCAACTTTTTGTTAGTTCAGTAATAAAGATTGGTCTTGTTTAGTTCATTAAGCGTATGTTATTGAATAAAACTTAGGTTTTATTCTCAACACTACTTCATAATTTATGTAACACAGTAAATACTTCGGTTCAAATGGGCTATCGAAAGACTAAGAGTTTAAACCGAAGTTTTAGCGATTATAATTACGCGTGTCTCATGATTTATAAAGATTAAAAACGATCTATGTTCGATGTAATCTTCAAATAAGAACCAGTACGTTCTCAACTCTTCAGTTAAATAATATCTCGATTATTTGTTGAAGAAACGTTTTTATTTTCAAATAGTTTTTGTTTTTAGTAGAACACCTTCGGATTAAAAAAATATCACTAAAGCTAAATGTTTAGCAGAACGAAGAAAGAAAAAGAAAATTGCACAAGAAGAAACCAAAACACCAATTTGAATCGGTTGTCGTTGTAGGCAAAAATGTTGACGTTTACTAAAATAGAAAGAAAACGAAAGTGTTTTTCATCTGACACGAAAAAAAATCATCAACTATACTTGTTTTCGTGGCAATTCAACGTTTAATTTGCTTGCAAGTTGTTTACCAAAATCATCGTCAACTTTGGCGAAAATAGCAACCGAACGCTGAATAATATCTTTCGCGGTACATTGTTGTAAATGTTCGACAATATTTTCAATTAAACGTGCACGAGCAGCATCATCCAAAACTTCCTAAGAAATGTTGTTTTTTTTGTCGTATTAAAAAAGATCGATTCATCATACTCTATAGAAGACTCGAGGTTGTGTGAAATTGTCATCATCACCTGCTTCATGTCGAGCAGCAAGACCTGATTCTAATGTTGCATGTTCAAGATTTCTCTCACGATTTACTACTTCGGGTCCATTGAAGCTATTTCGATAGTAATTCGGTCGACCACCTAGATAAACAATTTCTTTTTCTCGTGCATCAATCGAACTCGTATCTTATTCATACCGAAATTACATCCACTTTGCATCGGGCCATCACGTTGATATGTGCAGACTTTGACGTTTTTATTAGTTTCAGGATTGTTCACAGGTAAAAGAAGATGATTGACTCCGAGACGATGAAGTTGTGTATCGCCATAAGCGAAAAGACGACCCTAATGTAGAGAAAATGCTTGTCGAACGAATATTTTCGTTAATATTGATTATCATACTTGTAAAACTTTATCAGGCGATGCTTCGATGCCTGGTGGCATATGTGCTGGTGAGAAACCAGCTTGCTCGATTTGTGCAAAATAATTTTTAGCATTTTCATTCAATGTCATTTTACCGACACAACGTAATGGAAACTCTTTATGTGGTAAACTTTTTGTTAAATCAAAAATATTGAACGGTAGTTTTTGAATTTGCTCATGGGTCGCAACTTGAATATAGAGTGTCCAACTTGGATATTCTCCACGAGCAATAGCATTGTAAAGATCTGCTAAAGCATAATCAGGTTGTTCGGCAGCTAACATTTTAGCTTTTTCCGGGGAAAGATTTTTGATACCTTGGTCGCACTGAATAGAACGAGATTAGTACGAAAATCAATTTGAAAATATTGATTTACTCGAAAATGAAATTTAACCCAAACAAATTCATTTTTATCATTAACCATTTTGAATGTATGCGAACTGTAACCATGCATAAAACGAAAACCATCAGGTATGCCACGATCAGAATAGAGAATAAGAAACTAAACAAGAGAAGAAAGAGTAAAAGAAAATTTAGTTGACTAAATTCTATTTACTTGATGTACTGCTTGTGGATGACAAGCAAAGAAGTCCCAGACCATATTTGGATCTTTTAAATGTGTTTCAGGATTACGTTTGTGAGAATGAATGAGCATTTGAAACTAAACAAGTATTGATTGATTTCAATTTTCCGATGAGGTTAAACATCACTGTACTCGCTAAGAATGGGTCACGAATAAAGAAAACTGGAGTATTATTTCCAACTAAATCCCAAATGCCTACGAAACAAAAAATAATATCATGTTTGATCAGGTGTCTGGCTTGGGCGAGTCAAACCTTCATCGGTATACATTTTAATTGCAAAACCACGAGTGTCGCGAACACTATCAGCTGAACCACTTTCACCAGCTAAAAAATCATTTTCATGTATTACGTTCTCATTACAAAGAAAAAAACGTACCAACGGTCGAAAAACGTGCTAAAACACGAGTTTTTGTTCCCTTGGTAAATACTTTCGCCTTGCATATATCCGAAATATCATCGGTTGCTTCAAAAACACCGAATGCTCCTGCACTAAAATTTCGAATCATTCGAACTAAAGGTAAATTCTAACGAAAATCAACGTACCCTTTGGCATGAGCAACACGTTCAGGAATTCGTTCACGATCGAATCGTTGAACATCTTCGATATAGGGAAAATCTTGTAACAGCATCGGACCATGTGGACCAACTGTTACAACTGTTTCTCGTTCACCAAGTGGACGACCAGAGCCAGTTGTTAATTGTTCACTTTTCTATAGATAGTATGCGTATATACGTAGATATTTTTGTTGTAAAAGTTTAAAGTAATTAATCTTTTTACATTTGATTTTCTAAAATCAGGTAACTGAGTATCAGATGGACCTGGTTCTTTTAATTCTGGTTGTTGTGTATTAGCCATAGTACGAGAGACGTTGACTTGATATCAGCAAGTAGGAAATTGAAATATCGGTTTGTCTGTCGCTTTTTCTTTTCCCTTATATAGTCTTTATCAAAAGTACGATAAGGTCGTGCTTTATTCGACATCCAGATAAAGATAAGCCAAGAAATTCGAGGTATTCAATGTAGTACGTTATTTTTCTTCGCAATTCAAAATATAGATAAACACATCTTATATAACAACTGTGTATGTATTTCACTAACATTGTTATCAGTTAATTGAAAAAAAAGAATATTCTTTCGATAGAAGTAAATACTACCGAATGTACCACATGACTCGAGACAAGACATGTTTATCTTTCTCCGATCTTTGTTTTTCTCTTCATCATTGCGTCTGGTTTTTTTTGTCTTTCCTTAAAGACGATCATGCGTGCGTTTTAGTAGAAGAGACCGTTGAAAATCCGATCAAATATTGCCTTTAATAAACATTATTGAAAATATATACTTTTTCAACCATCACACCATACTTTCTCTAGATATTATCAATTTTTTTTGGGTCTAAGTCTACTGATAAACAAGCACAGGTTTACATAATATGTTATCTTCAAATATTGACTTTAGTGAAGAGCATGTGAAACAAAACATCTTATTTGAATCTGTATAGATAATTATCTCTCAATGTTTTTGTTTTATATATATGTTCACAAACACACACACGTACACAGAAAGAAAGAAATGCACAACAAGCTAACAAATGAGACAATGACGAAAACAAGTATCTTTAATAAGGTTTCGGACGAACGCCAGCCGGATTAATATAATTACCTCTAAAATAGAAACGAAAAAGAAAACAGAGAGATAGTCTATCGAAAATCGAAGTCAATCGAATTACCTATTCAAAGCAATACGAGGTAATTCTTTTCGAACACCATCACGTTGAGGCATACCACCGATCATAGGTGCACCGCTAAAATCAAATGAACAAATAGAAAATCAAGGAACTCATCGAATTAAATTCATGATTTACTAAGGAATCGGTGGAGTTGGTAAAAGGCCACGTTGTTGTTCAGGTGTTTGTCGTAATTTAAATAATGAATGATTTAGTTGTCGAGGTAAACCGAGTGTTGACGAAGATATTGTTGCTATTGGATTAGCTTGAGTCATTGATGTTGATGCAGACGTTGTTGTTGTAGTTGATGCTGTACTGGTTGCAGCAGTGGTCGATGCTGCTGCAGTCGTTCCATTATCGGTCGCTGCTGCTGATGTTGTTGTTGCTGATGTAGTGGTTGCTGTTGTTGTTGACGATGCAGTTCCATTCGTAGTATTCGTATTATTATTATTATTTGTGTTAATTGGTTTAATAGCCGAATTGTTATTTGTTGGTGGAGCTGCAGGATTGAATGGTGTATTTTGTTTTTGCATACTGTACATACGTCTTGGACATAATGTAACGCGAATTTCACGACCAAACAATTCTTTTCCTACAGAGAAACACAAAAGGAATTGTTTTCTTAAGAAAACTATGAAGATTGATTTCATACCATTGAAATAACTAATCGCTGTTTGACACGATTCGGGATTAATAAATGTTATGGTAGCTTCTCCTTTTCCTTCACGTGTTTGACGATCTTTATAAACCCAAATTTTCGGTTTCGGCGAACGTACATCGACCTAAACAAAAAATCAAATTCACATCGAAAAACAAAAAAGAGAAATTTCATACCGGTGCAATCGGACCACAAGCAGCACCAAAGACTTCAGCTAATGTTTCATTTTGTATTTCTTTTGGTAGGCCAGTAATATAAACGACATGTCGAAGAAGAGCATTTTCATCACCAGGTTCTATTGAATAATGAAATCAAATAAATAAATTTAGAAAACAGAAAGCAAAAGAATAAGTTTTTCATTGTTCAATTCAATAAAAATCAAACATAACGAAATGAGTGTAGAATAACAAAACGAACTGAAATCAACAATAAACGCTAACGGAATGATTAGAACACATCAATAAAATATCTCAAATACGCTGAACAACAACCACGAGTTCGTCAAATATCACACATGTATAGATTGGTAAACGCAGAGAATCAGAAATAGAGAATGAACATGATATAAAATTCAACTATCTATTTAGAACGATTTGTTAAATATTTTCTTTTTGTTTTCAACTTGATATTTCAATCCTATTCAGAGCAAAAGAACACAAAATATTTGTACTGACTGAGCGAAGGAAATCACGCGCAAGAATAAATAAAAAAAAACAAAAAGAAAATGAAAACCAACTTGTACTTACCATCAAGTTCACGTTGATAGCCCCCGCGAGGTGGCAAACTGGAATACACAAGAAGATAGTAGAACAATATGTGTTTTTTTTTCGTTGTGAAGTTAAATTGTCAAAGAGAAAAAGAAGAAAAACAAAAAACACCAAAAACACAAAACGTCCTTCTTTTAAATTTACAAAAAAACTGAACATTTTTTTTTCGTCATCATGTATAATGAAACAGAAAACAAGGAGAGAGAGAGATTCTTTCTCTGTTTGTGACTAAATTGACCTAAAATTAGATAAAAGATTTTAGAATTGAATATTAGCAAACAAGACAATTCATTTGCTTTTGAAATGGTAATCATATAATTCCTAGAATTAAGAGAATATGAACTGATTAAAACACATATGACATGAGAAATAATCAACACATAACAATTGTATATCACTTGAGGGTGTTTTTTTCGAATTGAAACATTTAAAAACAAAAACTTAGAAAAAAATAAAACAATACGAAAGAGAAAGAAAATGAGAACAGTATCGAGGACAAAGCATATTTTTGGTGTTTTCAAATTTTGAAAGAAAGAAATTTTTCGATTAACTTACCGATAAGGCATTGATTGTGGTTGATGTGGAACGTAGTGCATTGAATGAGACATTGCAGGTGGAGGATAATATTCTGAACGACGAGGAATCATTCCGGCTGAAGCTCCTGGTGGACCATAAACATGAGGAGATGGAGGTGGGCCCATGGCTCCAGAAAGATGACTACCTGGCGGAACGGCATAAGCTCCATGTGGTGGTGGTGGCGGTGGACCAGTAGCTGGGTAAGGCGGATAAGCAGCTGCTGTCGATGAACCATTTGCTGTCGGAGCCGTTTTGTACGGAGAATAAGCAGCACTTGCTGGTGGCGCGCCAGGATAAGCACCTTTAGAAGAGAAAAAAAATGATGAACAAATAGAAACAGGGTTATTTTATACCAGCACTTGCTGCATAATCATAAGGTGGATAGTGAGCAGCTGCTGGAGCTGTTGGAGGCGGTGTAGTACGTCTGGAATCGTATCCATAAGCGGCTGCACTTGGCGATGTACCGTATGCTGGCGGATAAGGAGCTTGTGCAGCAGCAGTAGCAGCAGCTGATGGAGCGACAGCTGACGCAGCTGCTGTTGAATATGCATAGGCAGTATTTGGGTAGCCCGAATATGGATCTACGCCTGCATATGCTGAACTTGCTGAAGCACCTGGAGGATAACCTGCTGATGCTGCATATCCATCAAACGCTCCTGGTTGTGCATAAGCAGCACTGGATTCATAACCTGCATACTGTGGATAACCTGTCGCTGATGATGGATCATACTGATACTCATACGTTGAATAATCATACGCTGGTTGAGCAGTAGTCATCTTTTATCAAAACAAATAATCTGAAAATCAAATAGCAAAACAACAACGTCCAATAAAAAATAAAAGAGATGTAAATGTTTTTGAGCGCATGATTAAAAAATGACTAAATATGTTTGTTACTGTTCAACTTATTTATCGACCATGATCGACATATCAATAGCAACAGCTTGTCGAACGTATTTGCCGTCTTTAAATGTGTCTAACATAAAACGAGCAACATTTGCACGAGGTATTCGATTTGCTGTTGATTTATCAGGAAAGAAATAACCATTTTCATTGACCTTAACTTCTTTTTCTACAAAATCACAAATTATAAAATTTCATTTATCTTCTCAACACACTCTCAAAACGAACCAATCATTGTTTCATCGAGTAAACGTGGTGGTCGAACAATTGTATAATCTAAATCTTGACATTCTTTTTCCAAATATTCTTCCATAACATACATCGAATCAAGATGACGACCGATCATCGGACGAATAATAAGTCGAAATTTAAATGGATACATTTCCGGTTGATCTAAATATTTTACTCAATTCAATGCAATCGAACAACAGAAAGTCTTGGCTTTTTACATTTTGTATAAAATGCTGTAACACATATTAATCGTTTGACATTTGCGTTACGCATGGCTGTAACGATCGATTTCATTGAATCTTCATAAAATGTCATTGCATATATTTGTAAACCGGCTACGCCAAGTGCTGATAGAACAGCATCTTGACCTTCCAAATGTTTAGCTAATTCAAGTGGATTCAGTAGATCACATTGTCCAACCTTTAATAGTGAATAACAAACAAAATAATGTTTTGTTTTTTGTTGAAATATTTGCAATTATTTTCGTTTACTTGTAAATGTTTATGCTGAATGTGTGCTAATTTTTCTGGACTTCGTACAATGGCAGTTACTTTATAATTTCGATCTAAAGCTTGTTGAACAAGTTGTAGACCAGTATTTCCTGTTGCACCTAAGATAACAAGTTTGCCTTTCGTTTCATCCGTTGAACTAGCCATTGTCTAAGTGAACCAAGAATAGAAGAGATAAATAAAGAAACAGAAAGAATGAGAAAAAAAAATATACGCATGTTGTTTGTTGTATGTGAAAAAAATGTTTATATTGGTAGTTCATCTAAGCCAATCGTTGATTTTCTTTGCATGACATCTATGAAACGAATGGCAACACGTTTTTTTTGAGGTTCGACTATGACAACAAATATATTGAAGATCGAAACTAAAGTCTGTTGATCTATTGTATTTTGTAAAAGAAGAAAAACCGAAGTGTTTGTCAACCTTGATCTCAATTATTGCTAATGGACTTAAATTCAAAGGAAAGTTTCGATAGTGACCATGATCAAACAAATCAACAACGTGAAAATAATAATTTTGACGAAATATTAAGAAGTGAACATAGTTCGAGAATGGATTTTAATAAAACCGGAGGAATTTTTGTCGAACGAACACTTGCCTTAATCAAACCCGATGCGGTTAATAAAGCAAATGAAATCGAGACTATTCTTCTTAATCATGGTTTTACTGTTTTACAAGTAAATTTATTTTCAACATCAAAACGAAAAAAAAAAAATATTCGAATTTTATTTTTTCTATTAGAAACGACGTGTTGTTTTAACAGCTGAGCAATGTTCAGATTTCTACAGTGAACATTATGGAAAGAAATTTTTTCCAAGTCTTGTTGCATTTATGACAAGTGCTCCTATTGTTGCCATGGTTTTAGCAAAAGAAAATGCTATTCAACAATGGAGAGAACTTATCGGACCTACTAATTCGACATCGGCTAAAGAAACACAACCCGACAGGTTGATTTATGAAATTTATATAAAAGAATATTTCGAATGTTTTGTTTTGTTATTTCAATTAGTATTCGAGCTTTGTATGGAACTAATGAACAGAGAAATGCCGTGCACGGTAGTGACAGTGCGGTTAGTGCTGAACGAGAAATTCGATTCTTCTTTCCAAATTGTAAATTTCTTCCAAAAGATTTCATAGAAATTTGTTCTCGAAAAATTGAATTATTCATAGGTATTGTCGAGCCAATTCCAACAGGACAATCTGCAAAAGATTATCTCGAACAGAATGTTAACAAAACATTGATTAAAGCTTTGACAGCTTTATGCAAAGAAAAACCAGAAGATCCAGTTGTAAGTTTTTGAGTTTTTGTTTTCTTTGGTTTAGTTTGACTTTTCTTTCATTTGTAGTTATGGTTAGCTGATAAATTAACAGAATTAAATCCGTACAAGCCGAAATTAAGCCAAGTCGAAGCACCACCCTCTGCTTATGAAACACAATCATAAAATCACAAAATAAACTTATGATTTCATATTTTTTTTTCTCCTTACGTTTTTTCTTTCTTTTTGAATTAGAACAAATGAAAACCAGAAGAAAATGCAATAAGAAAAACAAAATCTTTTTGTTCAATTATGAATTTTATTGATTTTCTTTTGCAAGAAATTAAATATTAAATATGAAAATATTTCACAAAGTAAAAATTCGCCGTAAAAATGAAAGAAATCCACCTTCGGATATATTTTGTGTTCGTTTCTTTGCCAAAAGATCATAATCACGTTTCTGCATAATATTTGGTGTTTCACGTAGAGCTAATTCTCGTTTATATAACATTTCAAGTTGTTCTGCATTTGGAACAAATGCCGTATGAGTATTTCGTTTATTTCGATTACCATTATTATCAATCTTATTTGAACCGTATAAACGTAAACCGAAATGATTGAGTTCACTTCGGCCATCATAGTTCATTGCTGAACTTTGCGATTTTTTATCTTGTGGTTGACGAGTTTCCATACGTAGGGTCCAAATACCGATTGGTGATTCATCCCAATGATGAACAGACGTATATGGAAAATATTGAATACCTAAAATTCAAATAATAAAACAAAATGTATTTGAGAATGAAAGTGTGACCTTTGGAAGTCGCATCACGAGGACGATAGTCAAGCATTTCTGACGGTGTTCCACTTGGTGATATTAAAGTGATTTTAACATCACCACGACGATGAAAAATAAATGAAACATTAGCAACTACGTGCTCGAGATTTGTAACATGAAGACATTCACGAATGTCAATGAATACTTCTTCGACTGTACCGATATCTAATTGACTGAAGAAGAAAAAAAAGTGTCGAAAATTGTCATAGGTATGATTTTATTGTTTTCAAAAAAAACATACCGAGTAAATGATTTGTGTTCATAATAACATTCTGATCTTGACGGAACATTAGTCCAATTTTGTGCAGCAGCAACCATTTGTCCTGCATCGAGTGTACCAAATCCAAATTTATGACTGACATGATAACCTGCTCCATTGATAAACCAATCGTTTGTTTCTTCTAAATTTGGTATTCGAGATGTTTGAGCAATAATATGCATAAGATCACGATAGGTTAGTTCGGGATTTGCTTCGAGAGCTAACGCAAATATTCCTGCAGCAACAGGTGCAGCACCTGATGTGCCATAAAAATCTGTTTTACATTTATTCTGAACATCCGATGTAACAACAGCTATTGGTAGGATTTTTTCATTTGAATAGGGTTTATGTGGTCCACCGGTATAAGTCACAGCCATTGTTGATGCACAACGTTCATCAAAATACGTTGTTTGGCCAAGATGATTGATCGTACCAATAGATATGACATTGTAATGTGAAGCATAACCATCTGCACCACAATGATCTTCTTGAATACCACCATTACCTGCTGCAAAGACTATCACCGTACCTTTACCACGACGACCCTATTGATTGACATGAAAATTATTGAAATTTCATTTTACACATACTTGCGTAACAGCATAGTTCAAAGCAGATGTAATTAAAGCACCTGGCGATTCCATTCGAGTGCCATCATCTAGCGGACTGGGAAAATTTTTTTACATTGTTAATTTTTCGTTTTCATTTTAATCAATTTACCCCCAAGAAGCACTCATAATATCAACATGCGGTGCAAACATGGCTATACTTCGAGCTTCAGTCAATGTTGTCACACGTCCATCGAGAAGTCGAATACCTTAAAAATTCGAATTAAATTTTAATCGTTCTTTTTTTTTTAATTGATTTCTAACCAGCAATATCTGCTCCAAAAGCAGGACCAACTCCACATAATCCGTTATTTGCTTCGGCGACTGCTGCACCAGCACAATAAGTACCGTGGCTATAAAAGTTTTTTAAAAGCAAGAAAAATCTAGTAGAAAGTTAAATTTGTTAGAATCTTTCACCTATTTTTGCCATCGAACGATGATGGCATTGGATCATGTTCAGTATCGTTAAGATCATTTAAATCATAACTTAAATCAGGTCGCTAGATTTGACATAGACGGATTATTTTTTGTTTTTTGTAGTCGAAAAACTTACATATCGATTAGATAATTCTGAATGTGAATGATCAAGACCATCATCAACGATATTAATGACTACACCTTTGCCTGAATAACCAGCGAGCCAAGCAGGCGGAAGATTTGCATCATGATTCGTTGGAATATCAAATTGTCCTTTATTTTCCTTGAAATTGTCATTGAAAATATCAACAAATTCTATTTGTTCGCATATTCACTTACTAAATACCATTGTTTAGTATATAATTGATCATTAAAACCCATTTGAAATTTTGAATGATCAACATGAGTATCATCGTAGTACTTGATTTTTTCGTCGAATTTTGTTTGTTCAAGTTTTTTATAGAATTTTTTCAGAAAATTTTCATCTAAAAAGTCACGTTTTTGTCTTTCTAATTTTTCGCCAATGACTACATATTCAATCTAAATCAATTGAAATTGACTTCATTTTATCTTTTCATTTAAAAATTCGTTCAAATTTTACTCGTTCATCTTGTTTTAATACTTCGATAAGTTCATCAATCGAACGTTTCGATCGACGATTTCGTTTTTGATGAAGATGCAAATGATATAATTCAATACCATCAACCTAAATGTTCGACAAACAAACAAACAATATTCAAAATAGTAAAAAAAAACACTGTCGATTTACATGTCCAGCATTGATAAACTCTCTTTCTTCAGCAATTAAATCTGCAATTAACGGATCACGTTTAGCACCTGTTAAACGAATACCAAGATCAATAAATTCGAAATCATCATTTTCGCGTTCTTCAAATTCCGTTGCATTTACATTCCAAAGATGATTAAATAAAATCAGTGAAAAACAAAACCAAATCGATTTTGTTATCATAAAATTTTCTCTCATCTAAAAATAATATCACCCAAGTTATAGCGTTTACATGCGTTTTTGACTTTTTTGTCATCGCCCGGGCAATGAATAATGCAAAAATTTTTTTTTTTTTTCGTAAGAAAACAGTAATATAGGTCCAATCATCAATAGCTTGTCGTCAAATAAAGCCTTGTTAACGTCAATGAAGCATAACGATAATAAATTTTGGTCTTTTCTCGTAATCAGTTGCGAAAGAAAAAAAAACTACAGAATACTGCCTGCACATGTTCGTTTTTATTTTTTTTATATATAAAACGTAAATAATTATGCATCATATAATTAACGATCAACGTGGGTGTATTAGTTACATTTATGTACTGTTCGTGAACAGTATACGTAATAAGATGTAAGTTAGTAGCGACATCCATCCATATTGAAAATAATCAAGAAAAATAAATTCAAAATAATTTCATCGAATACTTGAGAGTTTGATATTCGAAGAATAAATAAATTTTCTTTAATTAAAAAAAATCGTATTCGAGTTTTTGTTCTGAAAAAAACGCGTCGATTTGAACAATGACCGATCTTCGGTCGTCTGCTGTTAGTAAAATCAATGAATCACTTTCAAATCGAATTAAACTAAAACTAAAAATGTCAAATTTCGGTGTCGGTTTTCACAATCTTTTGAAACGTATTCATTATCCTGGAATTAATCAATATGAACCCTATAATTTCGATTGGTTTGTTTATCAACCAGGTCTCGAACCATTTCTTACTTGGATTGTTAGTAATTTATCGGATCAAAATTTTCTAACTGAAGATGAATTAACAAAGTTTGAACTTTTTTCTCAATAAAAATTTTAAAATTGATTATTCATTAATGATTTTATTTAGATATTCGCTATTGACTAAAGATGTAATCGAGGATAATGATGAACGACACAAACTTTTGGATATTCTCATTTCATTAGACAATGGGTAATGAAGATTATAAACGAGTTTTTATATATTGAATTTTTTATTTTTGATTAGAAAAATGGTGATTCCATGGAGTAATTATCAACGAAATTTAACTGAACAATATTCATGTATTAAAAGTCAAACACAAGCATTGAAATCGCAATTAAATTGGAAACAACAACAATATAAAAGTTTACTTATGAAAGGTCCAAAAACGAAAGAAAAACTTCGTGAAACACGTCGACAAATCGAACAATTACTACAACTTGTATGTAAAAGCAAAGAGAAAAATTTCATTTATTCAATCTATTTTCTACAGACATCTTTACAAAATCTTGTTCAAACACCAATCTCTTCAAATAATTTTCAACAAATTGCTCTCAATTATATTCAAATGGAGAGAAACTATCTTTCCGTTCTTCAAAATGTTTGGCTCGATGATAATACATACGAACAAAATCCAAGTATCGATTTAATCAAACAACTTAATCAACGGACTGTGAAGTACATAGATTGAATCTGTAAAAACGAAAACTTCATTTTCTTGTCCATAGACTTGTTCGATTAGAAGTCGAATCAGCTCTTGCAAGTGTCGAATTCGAAACACTTAAATCACAATTACAACTATGTTCACAATTAAAAAAATATTTCGATTCAACACCGGTCGAAGATCTCAAGTAGAATTCTCTCATTTGTGCATTTCATAGTTGAGTTGCTTTTCTTCGATAGAAAATTAGCCGATCGTCTCGGTTCAAAAGCGACCATTCATCAACAGCAACGCGCTCAATATGAAAATCAATTGATGAATATTTATTCGTCACGTCATGAACAATTACTTGAAAAAATCTATTTGAATATTCTCGAAAAACAATACACCAATGATCAACGTCTCGGACTTAAACAACAGATTATTCTTGATAGTTTAAATCAACAACGAAATTTTACACAATTAATCGAGAATTTACTTAGTCAACGTTTGAATTTAGTCGAACAAACCAATGGACAAATGAAGAAGATTACGAATTATATTCAAATGATTGTAGAAAATGGCAAACTAGTCGAAATATCGAAAGATTTGAAACAAGAAACAGGAAATGAGAACGAAGAAGAACAGAAATTCAACTTCGATTCAAATATTACGAATTTAATTGACAAAACTAAACAGATCGAAAACGAATTCTCGAACAGGTAAATAACACAAACTCAATTCTCATGATCTTCTCTTTTTTTTATTTACTTAAATAGCAATTCCATTGTAAATTCATTTCTTGATTATATCAATCGGCAAAATGAAGATTTTCGACCACGATCAAATGACCTTTCAATTGAACTTGATCGACTTATTCAAGATCGAAGAAATGAATGGAAAACTATATCATAACACTCGATCACGATTAATCAATAATTCATCGTCTTTTTCTTTTCTCGTAAAATAAATAATAACAAAGCAAAATCTTTATTGTTTCACAATTATATTTCATTTCTTTGTAAAACTATTCAAGAACTTTCAGGAAATTTATTGGTGAGTTGTGGTGATTGATATTCAGCCGAACGTATGCCGAAAAATTTAAGAAATGTCGTTCGAAATAAACGAGATGTTAATGTTGATAAATAGAATGATTTAACATTGATGAGATAATAGATATTATTGGTAATTGCCCAAAGAAAATAATGAAAGAATATTTGTTCATGTGTTTGAAGTTGATAGATTCGAATGATATGATAAATATAGAAACTAATCCATTGAAATGAAAGGAAACTTGTCACAAGAACTTGAGTAAATACCAGACGAAGAAATGGATTTCGAGAACGATCAATGTTCAGAATATTTGCTCGACCCTAAGAAACAAACATAGTTGTGTATTCGTACAAGAAAATTAAAAGATCGATTTTACTGCTCGAAGACGACTTTGCTTCACATTGCGACTAGTAAGTAAAACAAAAATTAGCATGGTACACAGAGCAAGTAAACCGTGCAAAACAATATAGAAAATTCCGTTTACAACAGGATTAGTCGATGTACAACCAAAACCTGGTTGAATATCGTGAAAATAAGGTGCGTAAAACGACATCAGACTTGATATGAGACTAGTCACTAGAATTATGCAAGGAACAAATTGTATTTGTCGAATATATCGGATCGATGATGTTAAACTACATGTACATGCATAACGATCAACTAACGATAAAATTAATAAATTCATCGAGAATTGAGGCAAAAATACCAGACCAAATAGTCTTAATTTACAGTGATAACGATTCGTAATTAATGGAAGTATATTATCTGTATTGTAAATATATTTAACAGTTAGATTAATTAGAAGATTTGTTACATCAATGAATGATTCACAAAGTAAATAAATACAACAAGAATTATAACGAAGTGATGGTTGTAGAAAAGTTATTACATTACCAATAAATCCAAAAACACCGAATATAATAAAAATTAATGGTAAATAATATAAAATATATTCTTGAATAAAACCCATAAGAGCAATTGAAAATATTGTTGTGTGACTATCTGTGCTTGTTTCATTGCGAGACATGTTGTTGTTTTCTTTCAAAAAGAAAATCTGAAAAAAAGGACATGTCGTTCTGATTTACATGATTTTTCACGGGTATAAATCTTAGCCGAATGATTTATTCTACATCTAATCATTTACTTGAGCTATGCCATTGATACTTTGAGTGAATCTTATTTCTTAAATTAATTTTTTTGAAAATGAAAAAGAATGTTCGTTATAAAATAAATGAAGACGAGAATCTATCTATAATTAGAAAGTAGCATGCGTTCATAGGAGTACATAGGTGTTTTTTGTTTATTAAATTATTCAACTAGGAAAAATGAAAAAAAATTTCTTTATTAAATTATTTAACTAGGAAAAAAGAAAGAAAAGTACAAACTCTGGTATGATTTTTCAAAAGATTTGGACAAATATATTTAACAGTCAATTGATATCTGCATCTCCATAATTTAACGTGAGAAAGGCATATGATTCTTAAAATTATTTTTCGAGTTCTTTCTACAGTGTTTTTTATTCGAGTGGAAATAAAAATACTTCACTATATAAAACATTCTGTCGGAAATACAGAAAAATCATAAACCACGATATTAAATTCTACTCATTATTCAAGTTTTTTTTTCTTACATGATCACATTTCGCTGGAAACATTTTTTACGAAAATATTAACTAAATACCTTGTATAGATTTTTATCATAGACGTATCTTTTGTATCAACAGCAAGAAGCTTTATTATTATCTGTCACGACTGATACATTCGATGGTATGTTCTAAAATGTAGTTTAATGGAAAGAAACTATGTTAAAATCGTAAAAATTGCTCTCAACACGCAAAGAAGCACCAAGTAATATAGTCACACCGTCAAACATGACAGATAGAAAAGAAGTTAGACACAATAACCTTAATCAAAAATGAAATACATCATTAACAGACTTACATGGACAGATTTTTTCTTTGTTTTGAATGTCATTTAATGTTTATGTCATCCAGAAATTTGTTTTTGTCTGTTTACTAAAAATAACTGCAAGAAAACTCAATACTACATGAAGATATTACTTCGAGAAGATTTTGTTTATAATTTCGTTTGCTATTAATTATTATCTGATATCCATCAAATGATTTGCTGATCTAACTAGTCAAAATAAGGGAGTGTTCGTTAATATTTTATTACAACAAAATGACTTCATATATTGATAATAAACTCAATTGATTAATTTTTGATGAATCATTAGTTTTGTCATATTTGGTATTTTATAGAAAACAATCATATAGTTTGAAACTAAACATTTATGTTTCATTGAGTGTTTAAAAGAGTTATCTTTATAGTATTATTAGTCATACCAAATTTTCATAGGTAAATTAAAAAAAGATTAATTGCATGTACCAGTGTTAATTGATCAAGGTACTATTTGTTCGTAAATATCTTAGCGTAAAAACGTATTGAATTTCATTAAGAATTATATAAATTTTCGTGTATTTTCGTGTGAATACATTTATTATAGGGAAACTTACTCGTGGGAAATAAGAAAACTTGTTTATCTTGATTTGAATGAACGCGTTGACGAGTTGCGGAAATTAATATAATATATCATAAAAAATGTATGAATATATTTTCTTATTTCACAAAAATTAGCTAATCAAATAATTTGTAACTATATCAGTAAAAATAGCGAATGAAAACGAAGAAATTGTCTTTTTCAATATTTCAAATACAAAAAAAAAACTAGAGTTAATAAATAATTTGAACTGAAGCAATACGATTCAATTAGTAAATAAACATGATCAAAGCTTAGTTCGTATCATGGAATTTCTTTATTCAACTTCATATTCTATTCTAACCATATTGTATATCATAAACATAGAACAATCAGATTAGATTTCTTCATTTAATTAACTAGTAAAACAAAAAAAAAACATTCTACTGGAAAATACGTATTTATCTATGAGAGAATCGCATACGATTGAAGTAAAAAGACGAAAAAAAAATTTGAATAAGATGACTTACAAGCATAAATATATTGCAATGATAGGATGGGTAGATCAGTTTATCTTGTTATTAGAAGATGAACTTTCAGAATGAAAATGAGTTTCCATTGATCCAACAATCGATGATATGAAATGGAAATGATTCAATAATATACACAAGAAAAAGTGAGAAGTGTTTATAACTTACAGAAAGAAGAGTTGTTGGAGTGAAAATGTTATGAAAAAGCACTTTCATTTATGCATCCTATTGATAAAACAAAGGGGAAAAAAATCTTAATTTCCTTCTCCTATTTTTCATATTAATCATGAAGAAAGACTTGCTTTCAATTATTGTGATTAAAGGATATGTCAAAATTTACTAAGAAAATTTTTGTGAAAGAATATCGCCAACTTATAAGTACATGAGCCCCACAAAATAAATGATTAATCAAGAAATATATTACTGTTCGCCTACGACTATTTCCAATCAAATATTTGTTTTGCTGATCATATTCATCATACTGATTTATGATTCTTGAACAAAAAGAAAGACAAAGAATCATACTGTGGTAAATAAGATCTTATTAATAAATAAATTTACCACAGGGAAAATAATGAAGACCTTTGGTGGGTACAATATGATCTTATTTCCACATTTGAGAATGTATCTTTTATTAATAAAATTCAGTTCATTATCAAATTGAAATATGATAGATTTTAGTTTATTAAAAATGAAAACATAAAATAATCATGATGAAAACTTAAATATTGTTTTTCTTTTATATGGAAAGAAAAACAAAGAAAGACGAAAATGAAATACTGTGAACTTTGACAAGAAGAGAATAACATTTTTTAATGAAAAAATTAACTTTTTTCTTCTTCTTCTTTTTTTATTGTAGCACACTGACGAAATTTTGATTAAGTAAATAATAAAAAAAAAAGATTTGATTTTTAATGTCAGCGATAACAACTGTGCCGAATAGAATTGAATCATGTACAAGGTTACATATATTTACTTATAATTGCAAGATGAAGAAGAAAAAGAACTGTCTGTATGTGTCTTGTATCTCTGATACTGCTTGCTTATCAATAAAATACATTTAACAACGAAACAGATTTGCAGCAGTTTTTTTTTCTCTCTCTCTCTCTTTGTTGATCGAGCCTGAATTTACAATAGTGTTATATGACATGAGTAGTAAAGGAATGACAAGGTTTTATGGTAAATCTGTTTCGACTGCAAGTGACATCTATTCAAGATTTAATTTATCTTCTGCGTTGTAATTATATGCAAAATAAATGACCTTGAAAGTAAAAATCAATTAGAGAGATCCAATGCAAATCATTCGATCAAAACTACAGAGGATATGCACATTGATATAACTAAAATGTCTGATTTGCGTTCGGTTCGGTTCGGTTTTTTATTCTACACCTTCCTCTTTCTTTTTTGGTTTTTTTTTTACATTCTTTTTCTTTTTCTTTTTTTTTCTGAGCGATTTATTTATTTTCTCTGTCGTAGCTAGACTCGTCTTCTTTTACTCGTTTTTTTTCTCTGCCGATTGATCGCTTGTCCTCGATATGATCTCGTTACCGCAGTGATCAATGCAAGAGGAAAAAGCAGAAGATCTGTAGCAGAAAAAAAGACGAGAAATTGACGTCGTCAAAGAACAAATATAAATAATAATCATTTTTTGTTGTTGTTGTTGTTGTTGTTATTTTCTCCTCTTGTCTCATTTAAAGGGAAAAACGTTTTCTTTTCCTCTAAGAAATTGTTTATCTCCTGCTATAGAGTTTGCGGTAATATACTGTTTCGACATTTCCCGATAGATTTCAGATACTCATCATATAAATTCTTTTTTTTTCTGTTTTTTTTCGACATTTGACGATTGCTTCAAGGCTAAATGAGAAATAAAATAGAACAATTTTGCAATTCTTTTCTCTCTTTCTCTTCGGTTCGTTCTCTGATCATTATAATATTGCATGAAGGATTAATTTTCTTTTTCGCTCGTTTTTTTTTTTATATATAGAAGCCATTTCTTTTTCACTAGATGTAAATTCATCATTTTTATGCTCGACAAGATGCCTGTACGAAAACAAGGTACAGTACGAATGAAATATTGACATACAGTTAAACTTATGTATCTTGTTTGTATTGATTAAGATGCTAATCGAGCATTAGAATTGCTTGAAGATTATTATAATCGGTTGGATGCACCAGAAGATAAGCCGTTGAAGAGTGCTATAGCTAGGTAAGTAATGAGCATGTTCTGCTTTTGATGGATAAAAAAAGAAAATTAAATTTGTTCCATCGTTCTTTATTTAGAGTTATCAAAGTTTTTAAAAGTCGTCTATTTCAAGCACTTCTCGGTTAGTATTATTATCATTATTTTTCTTTTTGGTTTCTGACATTATATTGATCGACAGAAAGAAAGAAAAATTTTCTAATGGCCTTTTATTTCTGTTAAATAAAATTAGATATTCAAGAATTCTATGAATCTATTCTTCTTGACGAACAGAGTGATCATGCAGCTAAAATTCAAGCAACACTTCAATTAGTTGAAGAATGGGAAAAGCAACCGATGCTTAAACGTGATACTCAAGTAAATCAAATTCTTCATTGTCAACTGATTGTTTATCTCTCTTACTCATTCAGAACGGTACAACATCAACAAGACAAACAATAACAACAAATGATTCATCCACAGTCGCCCCATTAGTAACTGAAAATCCAATTGTTCATCCAACGAATACCAGTACAATTCCGAAAGAAAATAAACGGCAACCAACACCGACTCCATTCTCTCGAATACCTGATGCATCACCTGGACCAACGAATCGTTCGACTACATCTGGATTAAATCCACCGATTGATATAACACAATTTAATTACGATGATCATTGGCAAGAATACGATGTTGAACTTGAACGAGTAGATTCGCTTTTTTTTTGTTCGAATGTAAAAAAAAATCACTATTTTTTTCTTTTTCATTGATTGCAATAGACAGCAAATACTGGCCTAGGATTTTCTATAGCTGGTGGAACGGATACTCCTTGTATTAATAATTCCTCGGCCGTTGTAATTACACGTATAACTGAAGGCGGTCTTGCTCAACAAAGTGGTCGTCTCAAGTAGAATTGATTGTTTTGGCATTGATCTTGATGAATTTTGATCGTTTATTCCGTTTAGAGAACATGATATTATCTTAGAAGTAAACGGAGAAGATTTTCGAAATATCAAACATCAACTAGCAGTTGATAAACTGAAAGCAGCCGGCAATCACGTTGATCTTGTTAGTTTCAAATTTGACAACGATTGTTGAATATTTTTTCTTTTTTTTTGTTTTTTGCATAGAAAATTCGTCGTTTAGCTCCACAGAATAACGAAGAAATCGAACTAGAAAAAACCGAAAGTGAACATCTTGGCTTTTCGATAGCTGGTGGAATAACTCACGAACATGTCAAAGGGTTTGTTAACAAATTTCATTGTCTCTTTAATTCTATAACTCAATCATCGAAAATATTTTCAGTGATCACGGAATTTTCATAACAAGTATTATTCCCAATGGTATCGCGGCTAAAAACGGACGTTTATTAGTTGGCGATCGTTTATTACACGTTCAATCAGCCGTATGACGAAAGATTGTTTTAAAATAAAATGTCGATTGATTGTGCCTTTGTTTTTGTGTTCCAAAGGTAAATGGTTATGATCTCGAATTTATTGAACATAAACATGCTGTCGAAGCGATTCGTCAAGCTTGCAGTGAAGGTTCAAAAATAACGTTAATAGTTGGTCATCCGAGCAAACATCCAAGTTACACACAAAAACCAGCTGTAATAAGTAATCAGTCAAATGGATATCGTTCGCCGAGTCAAGACGAGCAAGGCGATGCATTAGGGTAAATGAGATCAAAATCTGTCACTTGCAGAAAAAAGAGAATCTGCCTGAATGCGACCAGTGTTTTCTTCGCAAAGAACAGATTGCAAAAATGTTGTTTTATTGTAGGGAACATCAAGTTACACTTCGACGTGGTCCAAATGGTTTCGGTTTCAATATAATTTATGATGACAAAGATCCCGGAATTTATGTATCATTTATACCACCTAATAGTCCAGCAGCTAAGTCCGGCGAATTACGTCGAGGTGACCAAATTTTATCTGTGAACGATAAAGATTTACGTGCAGCATCTCATGATGAGGCTGCAGCGGTGCTGAAAAATTGTGGTGAAACAGCGAATTTGATTGTTATTCATAAAAATAAAGGTTGATATTTTATTGATAAAGAACAAACGTGAGACGAGCGTATTCGTGTATGTTTAGATTTCAGTCGAAATGATCAAAGCAGACAAATGTCTCGTGATATAACTGGCAGTAAGGGTAGTTTGAAAACATCGGAGAAACGAGAATTCTATGTTCGAGCACAATTTGATTATAATCCGGTACATGATGCGAATTTTCCTGGTGGTAATGGCATTGAATTTCATGCTGGAGATATATTTCTTGTAACAAATTCTGCTGATGATTACTGGTGGAAAGCGAAACGTGTCACTGATGGACTCGACAAAGAAGAATTATGTAATATTCCAGCAAAATCACGTATCGAGAAAAAAGAACGTGCAAGACAAAAACGAGTTAATTTCAATCCAGGCAACAGTAGTCGAGTATGATTTCTAGATAAGATATAATCAAACGGACAGTCTTGTCTGTTTTTTTTCTCTACAATCTTTGTAGAGCAGTACTCTTGAACGAGACAAGAAGAAGAAGAAGAAGAAACTCAATATATTTAGTAAAACTGGAGACAAGAAAGATGCACAATCAGGTGAAGATTCCGAAGTCGAACCAGAAAATCTCGAGCCTGTCCTATCGTATGAATTAGTTGTTCGACATGAAAGTAAATAAAAATATCTACGAAGAAATCGAACTAAAATCTTTTCAATAGTTACTTACGAACGACCATTGATCATTTTCGGTCCATTCAAAGAACTTCTCAATGATCAACTTTTAAATGATGAACCTGACCGATTTGCTAATTGTGTACCACGTATGTTTGTTTGTTTGAATCGAAAGTTTGAAAGCAATTTCAACAATAAATATACGCATCTATTTAGATACAAGTCGACCCAAACGAGATAATGAAGCCGAAGGAAGAGAATATCATTTTGTTCCAACACGTGAACAAATGGAAGAAGATATTCACAATTATCTATTTATCGAAGCCGGAGAATACGGAGGTAATCTGTATGGTACCAGCGTCAATGCCGTCCGAGAAGTTGCCAATTCTGTAAATTGATTATTTACTAAAAATCAAAATAAAAAAAAAACATTTTTCTTTTTCCTAGTCAAAACATTGTATTTTGGATGTTAGTGGACATGCTATTCGACGTTTAATGAATGCTGGATTATATCCCATTGTGATCTATGTTAAACCTCGGGATGTTAAATGGATTTTGTACGAATGATTTTCAGTCAAATTTCAATAAAAACTAAATCTATTCGATTTCTATTCAGAGATAATATGGGTCAAGATGCCGATGAACAACGTGCTCAACAAATGTTCGATAAGGCAACTAAAATCGAACAGCAATTTGGTGATTTTTTTACAAGTAGAACGAATTTTCAACGAAACGAATAGTTTCTATACCAAATATCTATTCTTTTAGTTACAATCCAAGAAGAGACATTAGCTGATGTTTACAGTCGTATATGTGAAATAATAGACCGTGAAGAATCGGTTCAATATGCATGGATACCATCGAAAGAAAAAATTTAATTAAAAATAAATAAATCATTAACATTTTCTTATCTTTTAACTTTTTTTTCTTCGTAGTTGTGGATTATCTTTTTTTTTGTCTTCATTTTTATATCTTTATCAGCACTTTCTCTTTAGTGTATTTTTGTTTTGGTCAAAACATTGTTTTTTCTTGTTTCTCTTTCGTGTTTTCCAAAGCGAATGTCAATTAGATGATCTTCAAATGTGCTGTTTTTTTTCTTGTAAAGCAATCATTTTATTGCTATCGAAAAAAAAATCCGAAAAATCTTGTTTTTTGGTTGAATTGATATAGATTTTTACAAAGAACAAAGCTAAGATCTGAATTTTTCTTCTCCAAAATCAAACAAATACGATTGCCATTATTTTCGACGAAAGACTTGACCGGATTGTTATTGATTAACTAGTTGAATTTTTCCTAATTTGAGAAGAAGAGAGAAAAAAAACGAGACGCATGACAAAATCGAAACGACACTAAAATAGATTGAAATGAACTTTTGCTTTTTTTTTTGTTAAAAACATTAATGGAATTAGAAACGAATGTCTTATTCGTGTAGGTTTTCATTCTTTCTTTTTGTCATTGTTGCTATTGTTCTTTCATCGACGTGTCTATAATCATTGATGACTCGTGGTCTTCGTAAACGTAAAACGCCACCCGTACATCGAATTAGTTTGACACATGGACAAGAAGGAATACCGAAATTTCTTCGAGAAAATACTGAACAATTTTTTGCTAAGGCAACATCAAGAGGACCGTCAACTGCTCAGAAACATACTCAATCAATAATGTCATCATCAGTACCACAATTACAGCCAAAAGATAATAATATCAAAGGAAAATATATCGAAAATCTTGTCCAAACAACATCAACAGCTAAACCTTCGACATCAGTCGTTGTTTTACCACCCATTGAAACAGAAAATAACTATAGACAGAAAGTTATTTCATCACCATCTGTTCGTATTCATCAAACAACTTTACTACCATTACAATCATCTTCTAATGATTCATCAAAATTGTCTACTCCAATTCTTAAACTTGTAACACCACCGAATTCTCGTCTTCAAGCAACTAAACGACAATTTCGTCATGGTGGTCCAGTTGATGCTGATATATTTCGTAAGGCATACGATCGAGCTCTCTCAGTTGCTCGTAGTCGTCTTCTATTTGCTGATCCCTATTCGTTTGGTCAAGCAAGTTCAACTCATGGACTTCTCTATTCATATTATGATCATACACCAACGTGCGTATTCTCTCGTGGAACTGATTGTAATCATAAATCTCAAAACACACCGAGAAAAGAAAATTTTCGAAAGAAAATTTTTCAAAATGTTGTTGTCGAAAATTATATTCGTTAAAAACATTGATTTACAAATATACATCTTCGATAGATTTTCTTCTTCTTCTTCTTCGTCGTCGTCATTGTTGTCTTCTGTGTCTTTATTATTTCCCAAATGAATATAAAAACAAAATCTAATATGCTTATTATTTTTACTGGAATTCTTTGCTTGCCATTAGTATACTCTTATGTCATCATCTGTCTACATCTTCAGCAACATCATTTAGACGGTTACTTGCCATGAGACATGATCGAATGAATGCGGAAAAAAAAGAAGAAAGAAAAAAAAACGACAAGGGGAAAAAAGAACTTAGCACATAGAATGTATACTATACTCCTTAGGTTAACTCTGTTTTCCTTTTCCTTTTTCTTTTTCTTTTTCTTGATCATCATCATCATCATCCTATTCTTCTTGTCTTTTATCGAGATTTCTTTTTCTTCTCTTTCGTTTCTGTAATAATAGCACAACAGACGAACCATTTTTTCTCATCTTTGCTACTGTTGATTTGACGTTTCCAATTGATTCTTCTCTCTCTCTCCTGGGAAACATAGGAAAAAGAATGCATGCTTCATCTTCCTTATTAGTCAATCGGGTGCATACATATACATATGTAATATATAACATTTGACTATCATCTTAATTCCGACAAACTTAACTCCTCTCTCGTCTAATTGAGTAAGTAGGGGAGAAGAGGGTAAAACATTCTTAACAATGAAAACATATTATCTCACACAAGTTAAACAACATCGTCGTAATTTTCTCTTTTTTCCCCCTATTTTGTTCTTATTATCAATTTCACCTTGATTCATTTAGTGTAACATGTCTCGATTTTTTTTTGCTCGAAAAATTAATGATAAAAAATGTTGATCGTTTGCTAGTTTATCTTTCTTTTCTTTTTCTTTTTCTTCTTTGATAACTTCGACCAGATGCCATTTTGTCGTCGTTTTCTTACTTGAATATTGCTGACATCTCGCTATCGATCGTCATTTATTGTCCAACAAAATCTAAGACATAAACAGAATGTCATCGTCAAAGTGTAGTTTGTCTTTCATCGCATCGACTATTGGTATGGTAATCATAAACTTCGTGTCAGTTATACTGTTATTTGCTTATACATGGATATAAAAAAACTACCATGATGCTCTTTTGGTCGATGATAATTATTAGTTTGTTTAGTTTAATTCAATTCGGTAAGGTTAATTTAAAATGAAATCCTAATTCGATTTCTTGTTTGTTTTTACTTCAGAAGTTCAAGCAAATATCGAAGCTAAACGTCTGTTACATGAATTAATGAAAGATTATAATAAAAATGTTCTACCCGTACAATCAATAAATCAAACAGTTAATGTTACATTGGGCTTAAAATTATCTCAATTATCTGATATTGATGAAAGAAATCAAATTATGACGACAAATGTTTGGCTCGAACATGTAACAGATCAATAAACAATAAAAAAAAAACACACACACACACACAATTTGAAATAATATTGTTTAGGAATGGAGTGATTACAAATTAACATGGATACCGAGTCAATATGGTGGCATAGATGTTGTTGAAATTCCTTCATCTGATATTTGGGTACCTGATATTGTTCTATATAATAATGCCGATGGAACCTATGAAGTTAATACAATTACAAAAGCCCATGTGGTAAGAGAAAAGAACAAAAAAAAATGTTGGCAATTTGATTTTGTATTTCGATAGTTTTGGAATGGAACAATCAAATGGAATCCTCCTGTTATATACAAATCTTATTGTTCTATTGATATTGAACATTATCCATTCGATGAACAATCATGTTCATTGAAATTCGGTACATGGTCACATAATGGAAATTTGGTATTGAATAATTTTAATGAAATTTATTTTCGATTGTTTCGTTCTTTGTTTTTTCTTATGATTTTAAGGTTGATTTGAAACATAAATCTGGTCAAGACGATGTTAGTGTTGGCGTTGATCTAACAGATTATTATCCATCCATAGAATGGGACATAATCGGAGCTGTAAGTTAGTCGAACAAAAAAACAACACGTTTTATCTTGACTTCAATCTCACGAGATACATATCGAACTAACTGAATTCTCTTAAGTTTATTGATAAATTTTGTGTCCGATCAGGATAAGTTTTCATAGAACTAGATATTTATTTCATCGAAGACGCTAAAAGATAAAACGAAAGACAACAAGCACTTAACGAGAAGTAATCGTCCATCTGTCAAATCTATCATCATAAACATTATTTTTTTTGTCCAGGATTAACATTTGATAGACAATGAGTAAGTCTCGCTTGTCTACTAAGTTGATTTTTACATAAATATCATTGGAAACTATAAATCGATTTTCTTTCAAACAGTCAAATGTATATACGCAGTACATATATTTATTCTAATTACTATTCTTATTGAAGTTTCCAGTCAAACGATCAGATTTTGTTTGGATAGAATTTCCTATCGTTAAGATGATTACATATGTTTTTCTTAGCTCTCATGTGTAAGATGATATATTATACATACGTATCGAAATTGCAGACACATTTGAGCTAATTTTAATAGTTTATATAAATATCTGAATGCTTTTTTTTAGCCTGCTAAACGAAACGTCCTTTTGTATGATTGCTGTAAAGATGATCCATATTTTGATGTCACATTTAAATTACTTATTCGACGAAAACCACTTTTTTATATGGTTAATCTTGTTGTTCCGTGTGTTAACATTGCATTTTTAACCATTCTTGTATTTTATTTACCAAGTAAAACTTGATTGTATTCTTTCAATCAAAATGATTTCTCGGTTTTCTAGGTGATTGTGGTGAAAAATTAACATTATCCATTTCGATTTTTGTCGCACTTCAAGTTTTTTATCTTCTTCTTATTGATCTTATTCCTCCAACATCATTAAAACTTTCTTTGCTCGGTACCTATCTTCTATTTACATTAGTTTTAGTCAACGTTTCAATTTTATTAACAATTATAACATTAAATATTCATTGGCGTCATCCGAATACACATCATATGCCCGATTGGGTGAAACGTTGGTTCTTTGAAATCATACCGCCGTTTATTTTCATGTCAAAACCCTACATAGCCGATGCAATTCTACGTTCGAAACAAAACGATCTCGAAGAAAATTCCTTGTTAACAGAAACCGATCCGAATATTTATCGATTGAATAATTATTTGAAATCGGTTTCTATTGAACGATATCCACCGGTCATTCAACAAGCTATTCGAGATATTCGGTATATCAGTGAAACACAACGTGAAGCACAAAACGATGATCTTGTTTGTTTTTTGAATATTTCGAGAAGAAAAAAAATGAAAAATTACTTTTTTTTGTTATTTTAGGAAAGAGAAGGTTGGCGTTTTATTGCACTTGTGATCGATCGTTGTTGTTTGATAGTTTTCATCTTTTTAACAACAATTGGATCGTGCATAACTCTACTTTCAGCTCCGTCCATACGTACAAAAGCTAATCCTATTGAACGTCTTTATTCACGTCATTATGATTTAACATCAACTTGAATTTTCTTCGTCAAAAAAATACTTCATTGTTTGTTTTGGTTTGGTTTTTTTTTTATTAATAATTCTGATTTTCAGCGCTAATTCGTTTTTTTTCTTCGATGTTTTCAAATTAATTTCTATGAAAATAAAATGACAGACGAACAGGAGAATGTCAGTTTACCAAAGAAAATATTCGATTGTCAACAAATAAAAAAGTCAATGCATGAAATTCTTCATGAAAATCTTCATAATCAACAATATAATTCCGATGAATATTCGAGTTTAACACGAACTCTTTCGAATCTCATCAAAAATTCATTGAAAACACTCGGCTACGAACGATATAAATTCATTGTACAAATTCTTATTTGTGATGATACCAATGAAAATCTGCAAATGTTTTGTCGAGCCTATTGGGATTCTCAAACAGACAAATTTGCACAATCGATTTATATGAATCAATTTTTAATTTGTGTTGCGACAACATTTGGAGTTTATTATTATTGAAAATAAAAAAAATAAACGATGACGATTGTTTTTCTTCTTCTTCAGATTTCGTTTTAAATGACTCATAGCGATTCAAGTGAATTACAAAACGAAGGATATTTTTGTTCTGTTTTTAGAATTTGATCGACCAATGAAAACATGCTGTTCTCATACGTATCTACCTACGCTATATCAATAGTAAACAGACAGAACGAGTATAAGCCATAAAAAGAAAAGAAATACTACTGTAGAGAACAAAGACGTTCGATGAATTTACTCGCTTGTTTAGGACAAAATCAAGCTGAAGGCGATCCACCCGAAACGCCGAATATTGATAAATTGAAAACGTTTTTTAATCGATTTAAACAAGATTCGAATACTGAAACATCGTTTCTTCAACGGCCAAGTCAAACAGAATTATGTGAATGGACGAAAAAAGTATGCGAATATTTACCCAATGCAACTGATACTGCGACTGCTACTGGCGATGATATCCGTCCAATGAAACAGCATTTTGGTGCCATTAAACAGTTCTATGATACAATTCAACAAGCAGGAATTACTCAACTACCTGCTACGGTTCAAACATTTTTTTCAAGTATTCAAATCTATGAATCGATATCAGGTTTAGCTTGTGTCATATTTGCTGAACGTCCAGATATACTCAAATCTATTGAAAATCAATTGAATGAAGCTCGAGAAGCAGTTACTGAACATTTAAACGTGGGTTTCATTGGTATGTTGTGTTGTGGATCAGGAATGTTAGTTCAACGAGTACGTCAATTTATGAAAACGTTTTCTTTTGAATAGAATTTATATTACTTTTATTTTAGTTTAATCAATTTCTTCAAATAATCGATGAAAAACTAGGTGAACTTGGCATTGGTCGGGTTCTTGATTTTCTCGGGCAAATACTCGATGTATTTTGCAAATATTTTGATATTAATATGGCAAATATAACTGATCTACAGAATATTGCCGAAACAGTACGAGCTTTAATAGAACAGGTCGGTCAACAGTTGAGTTCAATTTTTGGTCGATTAGCAATTACAGGTAATGTTAATCGAATGAATATGTTAATGAGATAAAATCGAGGTTTGTTTTTTAATGTTTATCATAGGCGATAAACAATCAACAAACGACAGATTTGCTCCATTAGAAATGACAACGAAAATTCATCGAAAAATATCGAAATTCGGTACGAAAGCACCGATCGTTGAAAAGGCGTTAACATCATTCGAACATTTCTATCAAGCAGCAAATAAACTCGATGATAATCTTATAAAAAAACATGGCTCAGAAATTGCTCTTCAAGTAAATCAATATTCTTCTTATCGTTCTTGCTTTTATTTAATTATATTCTAGGCTGAAGCTCTTCCGAATACGAATGAACCTGTGTTGAAAAGTTCGGCTAATATCGATGTATCTCGTGCCGATGCCGTTCAACTCTCAGCTGCAAATACAGTCAAAGAAATCGGTTTAATCGGTCGTATGATGCAAAATATCGAATTGATTTTAACCTACGGTATTCTTGTTCTTAAAAATGAAGACGATGTTCTCGAACCATTATCGAGTCATATCGATGATTGTACGAAAATTCTTGACAAATATTCTCAATTACATCCTCTATATAAAGTCGTTTGTGGAAGCAATTATTTAAGTAAATTACGTGTTTTCGTTAATAAAATCGTTGATCTATTAAAAAATTCAAGTTTAAAATTAAATTCACCCGAAGAATTTCTCAACGAAATCAAACAACGTTATCCAGATTTACTACGTTTTCTAGCTGATGATCTTATTCAAGAGACATTCAAAAAACATATAGCTGATAAATTACCTGATGGTGTCGAGAACCTTCTCGACAATGCTGTTAATAGCATATTTAGTAAAATCAGTTCGAAATTTTGATCTCAATTGGTGCATGTTTTGTTTTCTAACCCGATTTTTATTTTTACGAACAAACTGCTGTGTTTTGTTTTGTTTTTTTTCTTCAATAACTGCTATTAACTTGAAACGTTCTTCTTTTCTTTTTCCTTTTGGAATAAATATGATATGCAGAATATGTTTATCTATCGACAAGAGAATAATAAATTTGATACGGATCAAAAGGGAAATGAAGAGATAGCCGTTATATATTATTTGAAAGAGACAAACGTAGTTAAGGATTAATCTATTGAAAAAAAAACCAATCAAATAAACAAGCAAGCAAGCAGAAAGAGAGAAAAAAACGAAATGTTTTTTTGTTTTTCAAATGTGTTAAGTGTCGAAATAAAAAAAATGTTTTAGTAAGAAAATGTTCGATAGTAAAACGATGAGAAGAATGTTTCGAACGAAATTTCGTTCCGATGAATTGATTTGTGGACATTGCCAACCAACTTTAAGTTCGCCTTTAGCTACTAAATCTTCGAGATATTCACGTAACGGTTGAAAATATTTTAAACAAGATTGAACTGAAAATGTGCGAACACCTGCGAATTCTTCTAAAATATCTTCCCAAGGTTTCGATGAACCCAATCCAAGAAGAATTCTAAATCGAAACTAAAAACATCAATTAAATCCACGACGGTCAAATTACTTCAATTTTTTTCCAGCAGCAATCGATCCATGTAGATCACAAAGGTGTAACGGACCGGTGTGGCCAGCTTCACGACATAGAACATCGAAGATTTGAAATTGAAAAACATGCGCAAGAAAATATCTTCAAATGACGACAAAATTTTCAATTCAATCGATATAATCAACGAGTTTTACTTGATGTATGCTAAGTCAAAAGCAACATGAAGTTTAGTACCAGCATCAAAATATCGTTCGTCACGAGGAAACTTCGGTTTCATGCCTTGATATCGACAACTGAAATCAATTTTTGTCAGTTTTTTTTCGAAAAATGAAACAACAAATCTATTTACATTAAATCCCAATAGCGTTGATTATATTCATACGGTTGAATCGAGCCGTTGAATACGGACCAACGCCAAATATCGAGTGCATAAGCATACGGTGGCAAAAACAGTCGACTTAAACCTTGAGAAATTAAGAATTTGATATTATCCTCTAAATCAATCGAAAACAAAACAAAACATTCGACTCTTTTTTTGGTGATTTCAAACACAAAAACCTTTAGTTGAATTATAATTTTCTAAAAGACCGATTCGTTTTAAATGCGTGGGTGACATTGTTGCCAATGCAATGGCATCGCCAATTCCTTCACTGAATGCTCCATGAGGAGATCGTCGAAACCAAAATGGTAGATTTTTATATTGTAAATAATGTTGAATATGTCCCATTTCGTGATGAACAACATAAAAATCACGAGATGTTAAACTTGTACACATACGAATTCTATTATGACAAAAATTAATCAAAACTTGTTTTGTTTGGTTTTCTACTCTACCGAACATCATCATATTTGTACATATCGAAAGCAGTTGGATGACAGGCCATATGACGATTGGGAATTTTTTTAAGTATTGATAAATTCCAGAATTTATCAGGCACACGAGTGAGATTTAACGAAACGAAAAATTCATCTGCATATTGAAAGATTCGTTCTTCAGTAAAATTCTAATCGAATTACATAAACTCACACAACTACTCGTTTTATGTTTTTCTTAGAAAATCAATCACCTTTCGTTTCATTGCAGGTCCTAAATCAATTCCTTTGACATGAGGAAATGGTAGAATATCATGTTCAAGATATGTCATCATTGAACCAAATAAATCTCCTAGATATTCGAAATGAAATTCGATTGAACAAAGTATCTACTCGATGAACTTTACTTGTCAAATGCACGGGTATAGGTTGATCGAGTTCAATATGCCCCGGATAAAGTTTATATATTTGTTGTCTAACATACGCATGAACAAGTTCATGTAAAGGTTTTAATTCTTGCCATAATTGTTCGACTAGTCGACGTTCTTCGAGATTAGTTGGTGTGTCACTTTTGTCGTTGAAGCCTCCGAAAAGAAAGAAACAAAATCGAACATCGAAGATCAATCATTCGAATGAATAGCAAGGACAAAAAAAAACAGACTAGAGGTTTTTCAATGAAGAGATGAATCTCAAAAGAAATGGTTGCTCCTTTTTTTTGGTATAAATTCTATCTCTTAAATGATTAGATGTGAGAATGGGTTACTGCTGAGGTACGATTCTGTTTGGCCTGTTCATTTTGTAGAGTAATTAATGTTGCATAGGAATCGCGCATTGATGCTGACACTTCATAAGTTGCATTCCACAGAGAAAATAATTCGTCAGGCGAATGAATTTTGCCGAGAATTTCTTGTACTTCTACAATTTATTGAATAAATAGAAATATGATATTTTTCATTTCTATCCAACCGTCAATGCCAAGTTTCGTTTGATTCCAAATGAATTTCTTATGATAAACTTCTCGGATTTGTGTTCGCATCCGTTGTAAATCGTATTTCAATGCTGTATTATTATCACCAGCTTCACCGATCGCTTGTGTTCGCAATAATAACCAATTCATCGATGAATTTTGATGTTGAATTAAATTATTAAATTGTCTTCCAACGAATGCGATCGTTTTCAAACAACCACGATAGATTTCATAATATTTATCCTAGAGAATTTATATCGACAATCGATTCGAATGTTTATTCTGATTCGATTTACCGTCATACGTTTTTTACTTGTATCGTTTATATAAAGATGTGAATCGAATTCAGCCGATGAAGTTATATAGGCGAGAGTTGTCAGATTTTTATCGTATTCATTTAGAATTTCTTGAGCCTAAACGATATGCAAATGAAAGAATAACTATTCTAAATATATCATAAAAAAAGGAAGAAATCTATTGTGTTTACTCGAATAAAATTTCAATTGCTAAGCGCATAGTTCGCGTTTTTTTTTCATTCGAGTCAGACTCATTAATAATTAGCTTCGTAAAACAACTCAATAGAAGAAAAAAATAAACAAATTTACTTACAAGTCGTTCTTGTTCTTTAAAGTTCATTTGATCATATCGATAGTTTGTGAGATTTTTCGGTTGACATTCAACAATTTCATCTATTTCTTGAGTATAAATCAATCGAATTAAACAAATTGAAATGATTAACGAAGGAAACATATTCGATTTCACCTAATCAAAAAAAAATAAATAAACAAAATATTAAACTTTTCCTAATCACTTGTTTTTTCTTAATTATTTGAAAAATAATTAATCGTTTAATTAACACTTACATATAAGTTGATTGATATTTTGTTATTCGCTGCCTATTTGTAATCTAGGTTAGGAAAAAAATGAGATTCTGTTTTTATATCTATGTGCAAAATGATAAATGATCAACAGATATCTTTGTAATATAATAAGTTAGGGAGAGAGAGAGAGAGAAAAAACAAACAGGGACTGAAAAAAAGAAGAAGAGAAAAAAGTTTCTTCTAAGATGAATTGCCTCCAGCTTTATGAATATGTTTATCAATCGCAACGAATGTAATCGTTAGTTGTGCAATTAAAATAAGCCGATGCTGTGAAGAATATCCTATCAAGTTTGATAATGATTTTCATCGTCTGTTGTCTTTCTCAGCTATGAAACGAAGAAGAAGAGAAAAACACACA
>Ga0209914_1000372_pt1 | contig 62389 bp, 74 predicted proteins | sample ThiBiot_500_plan_FD_183949 | JGI IMG/M metagenome (GOLD analysis project Ga0209914, IMG submission 183949) | Wastewater bioreactor microbial communities from Cape Town, South Africa - Thiocy_cont_500_plan (SPAdes) | ecosystem: Engineered > Bioreactor > Thiocyanate-remediating > Anaerobic-Aerobic...
TATCTTTCTGAAATAAATCAGTACGATTGTCAGTAGTTGAACATAATTTTACCATTTACGATGTATAATAGAAATTTCATTTTCTTAATTTTAATTGTTAATTTTCGAATTATCAAATCACTGGCGGCCTACCAATAATCGCTAAACAGATGGCACCTCTTGTTATGTAACTTATACTATGATAAAATGATCTATAAATAAAGAAAGGAAACAATAGTGAATAACTGAACTGTATTTGTTAGTTCATATATCGAATGAATGTACACAATAGAAGGGTTGAATACAGTTATACTTTTTCTGATTACTATTTTAGAACATTATCTTCGACACCAGGTCAAGTTAATCGAATGTTTCTTGTTGAAATAACATTTTGAAGTACATAAGTGCGAATGATGACTATACGAACTCATTTATGACCTATTTATTTTCACATTTAGATCTAAGATAAACAGAGAAGGTCAATTGAAAAGTTTGTGTGCTTTTTCTTCATCATTCTATCGAAAGCCATGCTAGAAATGAATTCATCATCATCTATCAAACAAACTGATCAACGAGCAGTACGATTACGTGTGATTCAAAGGGAAATCAAAGAAATCTTTACATTTCATCCAAAAGAATGGCTCAATGCATTTCGTTTCAATTCATCATATCCTCTATTTGTTAAGGGTGATATCGATGGTTTTGTTGCACTGTTTATTAATAATTTGGCAACACTATTAGCCGTCATTTTAAGTTTACAACCAATTTTAGGAAATGATATTGTCTATGGGAAAATTGTACCGGGGTAATTTTGAAAATCATTGGAAATAGAACGGAAAATTATCTGTGCTTTTAGAATTGGCTTATCAATGTTATGGGGAAATTTCTATTATGTTTATATGGGTCGAAAATTAGCTTTCAAAGAACAACGTAGTGATGTTTGTGTAATGCCATATGGTATTAATACACCTGGTGCATTCGCATTTATCTATGTTATTATCTTGCCAACATACTATAGTTGCATTTCATCAAATGAAAAATCGTATTGTCAAGAATTAGCCTGGTATGTTGCTTTGGCAAGTAATTTTATAACTGGTTTTATTCTCTTGTTATTATGTGTATTTGGTGAATTTATTCGACAAAATATTCCAAGTGTTGCCTTACTTTCATCAATATCTGGTCTTGGTTTTGTTTTCTTAGCATTAAACGAATATTTACCTGTTGCTGCAACACCAATTGTCTCATTTCTACCATTTGCACTGGTAATGTTGGGATTCTTTGGTGGAGGTATAAACACAAATATTTTTCAATAACATTGATAATAATGCTTCTCAAATTTGAATTTAGTTAAATCTGGTCCATTACCAATTGCACTAGTCGCTTTATTGATTGGTACTGCTCTCGGTTGGATCACCTCATTAAATCAAGCATCAGCAGTTCGTGATGCTGCACGTTTAATCAAAGGCTATCCACCTGTGTTTCCTATTCGAGATATATTCAATCATTTTCATACAATCAGTGAATATCTTTCGACAACCATACCAACAGCTATTTCAATTGCAATTGGCACAATTCAATGTGTTGAATCAGCGAAACGTTCAGGTGATTTTTATCCAACACGAGAGTCCATGTTTGCTGATGGTATGGGTACGATTATTGCTAGTTTATTTGGATCCATCTTTGGAATGACAAGTAAAATAGAAAAAACAATCCTTGCTGAACAAACCTATCATATAAATCTCTTTTGTTAGCTTATATTGGTCATCCAGCATTTAAGAAAATGGGTGCTCGACAAGGTTATTCTATATTGCATGGTCTTTCGTATTTACCATTGTGTTTTCTTGGTATAAATGCTCTTCTTATCTCTGTTCTTGCAATTCAAGCAATCAATCCTATTATCGTAATTATAAAATACATCCGAATATTTCAATGAAAGAAACTATTTGTTTGTTTAAAGATCTTCATTGGATTAGTCATTTGTACTGATACTTTAGCAATCACACCTACACGACATTATCCAGCATTTCTTCTTGGTATCATGTCGATTGTTGCTGATTGGGCACAAGGTACGATTATCAATGGTGTTACAGCCGCTTACTCATCATTTACAATACCAAACGTCACATTCTCAGCTAACATTACTTCGACTATTTCGAGTTTTTCTTATCGTGGTTTGATTAATTTTGCAGGTGGTTCTCAACTACAATGTATTTTTATCACAGCTATTATGATGTTTATGATTGATCGAAAGTTTCTTCATGCAGCATTTTGGTCTTTTCTTGCCTCGATTTTTGCTCTATTTGGATTGATTAATGCGGGTGCTGTTGGTCTTTTAGTAAAGAAGGAGGATGATGGTTGGCGATTTTCGACTGCCTATTTGATGATGACAGTTCTGTTCGTTATGTTAGAATTTGCCCAACGAAGAAAATGGGTGAAAGAACAAGAAACTGAACCTGATGATTTATCGAGTATTGAATGGGCTGAATGGAAACGACAACAGAATCTCGAATCATCATCGAATAAAGATGAAGAATGTGCTACTGCATTATAATATTTTTTCTGTAATTTTCAATAATTAATGAAAATAAAACAATGATTTTTTTATGAACAAAAATTCGATATGTTTTCTTTTACACAGTAGACTTCATCTGGCCATAGATTCGATGTATTAAAAGATAAAATTTGACAGCTACTTGTCAATACAAAATAATGACGCGATAATAAAAAGTCGAGAATTATTCTCATGCGGTTTTCTTGTAAACGTACTAATTTCCATTCCATTTGTATAAATAGAACATTCAATGTTTCGAAAATACGTTGACCACTTTCGATAACAAAACTTTCATTTCCTTCAATATCCATTTTAATTATTACATTGAATATACCATGTGACTGTAATATTGGCAGTAGGTCATCGAATGTTATTGTTCGAACTATATACGGATTATCGAGTGAATGATTCGTTTTAGTATGATATTTAACAGATCGATTATTCATTAATGCAATAGTTTGTCCACCAATATTGGTTGTATCAACGGATAAACGTACGAATTGACCTGACTGAGTAAAAATTGCATTTTGAACAAGAACAACTCGATTGATAACATGTGCGAGTTGAATAGCACGTGTAAGACGAAGAATATTTGGTTGAAAACAATCAATAGCTAAAACAAATCGACCAAGACTGGCAACAAACATCGTATATGCACCAATATTTGCACCAATATCGATAAAATGTAGATGTGGATGACGACTAAGAATTTGTAGAATACGTATGACTTGTTCTTCTTCCCAAATCGATGATAATGGTTGAAATGCACGACTAATATATTTATCTTTCTTAGTTGAATGCAAACAAATATGAGTACTAATGTTAGAAAGTAAAACTTTCGTTGGAATACATTGAAAATTAACTTTCAGTGGAGCAGTTAAATTGACAATCTGTACATTAGTAGAAAGATTGAAAGGAATTGACAAGGATGGATATTCAGTGTGATGTTCAAAATAGAAGCAATAATGAATAACAAAAATTCCGACGATAAAAACAATCAGTTGTGTTACAGTTTTGTAATTAAATAAGGACAAAATTTTGATACATCGAAGAGTGATCATTGTCGTTCTCAAATTAGCATAAAATTTAATAAAAAGAAATGATATGATGTTTTATACTTTTTTAGGAGAGGAAAAAACTTCAGACTATCTATATTCAACTAATTGTCTTCAATTAGTTTGTATATTTAAATTATAGAAAAAGAAGTAAATGAAACTTTGAGGAGTGCGTTTTTCTCTCTGATTGGTTGCTTCTCGTATAATAGCCATAATCATTGATATAATAGCACATACGAATCCTACTTACGTTCGCCCAACCAATAGGTATATGATTTGATTTACATACCTACCGTCACGCTCGAAGTCAACTGGGGAAAATCCTAGTTTACATTAAATAATGCCCGACGTAAAGATACTGATGGATAGTGCTCTCAATCTGATCAAAAAAAATTCAAGAGGATATCAAGAATGACAAAGAAATCTCCGAACGAACATACAAAACTTGCAGTGATATATTAGCACAAGCAAGTAAAACTTACAAAGACATAGAAGTGGATTTTTTCGAAGAAGTAAAAATTCTTATTGATAAAGCAGTACAAAATCCATCCACAAATCATCACAGAATATGGATATATTTAATGGATACATATGTTTCAGAATGTGAAAAAGTAGCTGCTCCAATTATGCAAGTGTTAAATTCTATAGCCGCGGAAAGTGTACGTTTAAAGAATAAATATCGATTTTGTATTGGTAGCTCTGTTACATGTTCCATTATTGGTACTGTGCTTGCTGGTGTTCTCGTTGTTCATTACTTACCTGTTTGTGGTTTTACACTTACTGCAGGCGGATTAATGCTGTCGGTTATTGGACTCATTGCATCAATTGGTATAGGCATTAGTTTTGTTATTGGAGCGATGAATTGTTCGCAAATACGTGCCGTGTATGATCGATGTGTTACTGAATTGAAAACATTGATCATGAAATACATGTCATGTTTGCTAGGCAAATCGCTGGATACAGTGACCAAGGAACAATTAAATAGTGCAATCAAAGTATCATTGAACACATTCAAAATGGAAGAAGCAATGTGGAATGATAAAGAAATGTTAGAAGTCTTACAGCGTCAAACTGATCGTATTTTGAAAAGACTAAAAGAACAGTCATAACTTTTTCAACAAAAACTTTATTCTTTTGAAATGATCAAAAGAGAGTGTTTGTTTAATAAGAAGATACTAAATAAATCAACGATTAAATATAAATTTAATGATGAGGCACACATTGGCAAAATTGACAACTCAGAGAACGATCAATTTTGTGAATTCTCTGTACAGTAACGTAATTGACAAACTGATGGTGTAGTTAAATAGTATACATAATATGATCCACAATTTGTTACTTGTATATTCGATCTCCAGTTACAGGTATTTCCTGACCATGAAAAACAAACCGTACCATTTACTGTTGTAAAGGAATTCGTTGGCATTTCACTGGAATACCATCCTGCAGCATGAGTGCCACATCGATTATCAGGAACGGCACTTGTTGGTATTATGTCACCACTCGAACCCGTAAAGCGAACCCATTGTGCACGAGAAAAAGTCGTTTGATCACATGTAGCAATAGATCCATTATAATTTTTACTTCTGGTTGCGTCACTATTTTCGGTATAATTCGTACATTGAAATGGAATAACAGGAGCTGGTGTCGTCGGTACAACGACTGTTTCCGTACAATAACGAGCAGCACAAACAGGAGGTAATGTCAAACGATAAACATAGTACGAACCACAATTAGTTACACCAATTGTATTCGACCATCGACATGGATTGTTATTCCATGCAAAGCACACTTGACCATTATTAACCGTCTCACTTATAGCTGGCATCGAGCCTGCATACCATCCTGTTACTTGCGTACCGCATTGATTTGGAGGTGTTGAAGTTGTTGGTATCTGTGTACCACCATTACCGACAAATCGGTACCATGTATTGTCAGGCGTAAATGAAGCATCACATTGATTCGAACCAACATCAGCAGTAACACTTCGAGACGGATCATTGATAGTCGAATAGGTATAACATTGCGATGGTAAAGTTATTTGTCCTGATGCCAGATAAACACAAACAAGTAGATGAAAGAGAGTTACTCTCAAATTTTTGTTAACCAACATAGTGTAACTTTTAAAACTCATTCAATGACGTACGAACGTACCAATTGCGGACATTTATATTCTATCAAACTTTGTGATATCATATTTTATTTTGCACACAAAATAAAGGATTACAACTACCGAAAAATATTAGCACAACGATTATGATGATTATTAAAAACTAATATTGATTATGTGTTTTGTTTCGGCGCCTTGAATAGTTCTCTTCTTATATTATTATTCTCTTCGTATTTCATTTTTCTTAAATCTTCATTTTTTCCAATGGAAAAACATCTATTATCATCTTCTCCTACACATTCTCATCAACAATATGATCATTATTTCGAATCAAATCCATCATTACTAACTGTCGGCTTTCCATCGGATTCGAAAATCATTTCTCGTAATCAAAATCGTGCAAACGATACTCAACCTATAGCATTCAATTCTCAAACAGATGATTGTAGTTTAACGCAACAAAGTTTCTCCGATACATATTTAAATTTAACTCATCAAGATATTGATGATGTTCTTACAGCATTGCATACACTAGCTCAATATGTTAACTTTGATTTGAATTCTCTAACCGAACAAAATCATCGACAATCAATGAAAATTGAGAAACTTATTTCTATTGATCAACAACGATCGCATTCGAGTATACAAATTTTACCTCAACAAATACTTCAAACGGATTCATTCGATACTCAAGATGTTTTCGTAGTTAATCTCGAATCGATAACTAATCTGCAAAAATTCGATACGGCTACACAATGGAGTTCGCATGAATTCGAATTGAATAACGATGAAAATCAAAAATTAGAAACAACTCATTCAACGATTTTAACTGAATTAGCTCAATCAAAAATAGATTCACTTTCAATTCATAAATCTTTATCAACTATAAACGATTGTTGGACAGAAACGCCTAAAGATCATCTTTCAATATGTAAATGTTCGTTTGCAATAGAAAATAAAAAACAACGACTAACTCGAACTAAACGTATGAAAAGCAGACATAAAAAGTCGTATTATTTATTTTGTTTAGGTACATTAAAACGATCACCTTATCGAACGTTAAAATCATCTCGAAAGAAGAAATAAATCTTGTTATTCGCATCGACAACTAGTGTCATCTATCTTATAATTAAATTAGTAGCAAAACAGAAAAATATTTCCAATTGTTTAGTTTTCTAAACATAATTGTTTTTTTTCTTCCATTGACTAAAAATAAATAAATCTTTTTCGATTGATTTCTACTCAAATCAAATGCTTTACTTAGCTGTTTTCATATTTGTTTATGATTATTCGTTATATTTTCTAAATACCTGTGTATGTCATTCGAGAGGTGCAGATTCATTTACTCAACATGGCCGATACCTGTACAATAAGCAATCTATATGTACGTGGATCGTCGATCGTTCTAATAGGAAAAAAAACTCGATTTATTCGAACAGTAATATGCTGATTGATAATTTTTTTTTGTTTTTTTTCTTCTTCAATCAAAATTTATGAATAATATTCGAGACGTGTTTGTTTTTACTTTAGATTATGAGTTATTTCCCTCAAATGGGATAAATATCTTTCTCTGTTTGAAATAAGATACATATTTAGTCATTTATCCCAATTCTTTTTTTCTACTTCTTATTCTCCTTGAATATCCATGACTTGCTGAACAGTGCACATCAATCAATATATTAGTACAAAGGAAGCAAACAAAATACAAAAAAAAAGACCGAACCAACTGAAGAAAAATTATTCAGCAATAAATAGTAGAACTTCATCAAAATCAAGGATAAGGTTATATTAGGTAACAATATGTCAACGCATAGCCAATATTCGAAGACAAATAGTGGCAAACTCAATCCATCTTCGACATCAACAACGATGAGAGATAATAATCATACAACTGATGCTGTAAGTAGTAGGGTCGTCGTCTTTTTTTTTTGATTTAATTAAGTTGCATCGTCTTCTTCTTTTTTTTCTTTTGTCTCTCGACTAACAACAACAAAAAAAGTCTCATTTCGGATTAAATTCGATGATCTTTTTGTTTCAAATAATTCTATTACAAATTTTCTTTACACATGATCGAGTACTTTCTTTTTTTTTCGTCACATAAAACTACAAAAAAACAACACGTAGACATCGATAGATTTAGAAATATTTCGATTATTCATTTGATGCCATTCAAATCTGACCGCTTAAGTGTTTTAATAAATAAAAGCGACGCAAAAACAACACACATCAAATCTTTGAATTTGAAAGAGAGAGAAAGAGCGAAAGAACGAAGGCGACGAACTACACCTACTTCAAATAGTGATGTGTCTATGAGTATATTCATATACGTATTCATCAAAACTATTATTCACAGTTGACAAAAGAAACGAAAGAAACTTGCATTGTTGTTTCGTTCGTCTTGTTGATATACGCAAAAAACGTCAAATATCAGGAAACACATTCTTTCTCGTTCTATTCTTTTACTTTTACATACTACATATATATATATATATATTCTGTTGTTGTTATATCGAAAACGTCGACGACGACGCTCGATATCGAAGAGGAAGAATAAAAAGAAAATTACAACAAAAAAAACCTGAAAGAAAAAAAAACACAGAGAGCGAGAACGATCGAGCGAGAGAGAGAGCGACAGACATGCATACACACGCAGTAAAGAATGTGAGAGCCATTTGAATAAAGAATGACCGTTACATGTCGAAGACGAACATGTTAATTGTACCACTAGACTCGTACGACACTTTCAATTGATTGTTTTGTTTTCTCTTTCGTTCAATAGAAATCAACAAATAGCGATCATCATCAAAATACAAATAATAATAACAACAACAGTAATAATAATCATCCAATAGCGTCATCGGCTGCACCAACGTCGTCTTCATCATTGTCGACACGTATGCAATCGAGCAAAATGCGTAGCGATCCAAATGAGCCACATATTGGCAAATATCGATTTAGCAAAGTTTGTGCTTCTTGTTGAATTTCGATATTTTCTTGAAGTTGATCGTTTAGACAATTGGCAAAGGAAATTTTGCTAAAGTTAAACTCGCTCGACATATTCCAACGGGCCGAGAAGTCGCTATAAAAATCATTGATAAAGCTCAATTAAATCCAACTTCATTACAAAAAGTACGTGCAGATTGTTATTTTTGCAAACAACATATCGTTTTTTTTTGTCTTTTGCATTTTATATTAGTTATTCCGTGAAGTTAAAATAATGAAAGGCCTTGATCATCCGAATATCGGTAGAAATAATTGCTACGAATCGAACTTTGCCTTTGATCATATTCTTTTTTGTTTTGTAGTTAAACTTTTTGAAGTCATTGAAACTGAAAAAACACTCTATCTCGTCATGGAATATGCGAGTGGAGGTAAAAAGCGACATGGTTTTTTTTTCTGTGTTCGATTGTTAATTAATCTTTATTTAGGCGAAGTCTTTGATTATCTGGTTGCACACGGTCGTATGAAAGAAAAAGAAGCAAGATCAAAATTTCGACAAGTATGTTTTTGTCACGCGATGAGTTGTTGTTTGTTTGATAATTATGATCTCATCTATCCGGAAGAAAAACAGCAAGAAAATCTTTCTATTTTAAGATCGTCTCGGCTGTTCAATATCTTCATCAAAAACATATTGTTCATCGAGATTTAAAAGTAAGTAATCCTACTAAAACAAAAACCGGAATTAAAAATAATTTTGTATTTAGGCTGAAAATTTATTACTCGATGCTGAATTAAATATAAAAATAGCAGATTTCGGTTTTAGTAATGAATTTACACCGGGAAATAAACTCGATACATTCTGTGGTAGTCCACCGTATGCCGCTCCGGAATTGTTTCAAGGCAAAAAATATGACGGACCTGAAGTTGATGTTTGGAGTTTAGGCGTTATTCTCTATACACTTGTCAGCGGTTCATTGCCATTCGATGGACAAAATCTCAAAGAATTACGTGAACGTGTCCTCCGAGGCAAATATCGAATCCCATTTTACATGTCGACTGATTGCGAGACTTTATTGAAAAAATTTCTTGTTCTAAATCCAACACGACGTGCGGCTCTAGACGCAATTATGAAAGATAAATGGATGAATGTAAATTACGAGAATGATGAACTCAAACCTTATGATGAACCTGTTCAAGATTTCAATGATAACTATCGTATTGAAACGATTCTACGAGACGGGACATACACTCGTGAGCAAATACTCGAGTCATTATCGACACGAAAATATGACGATATTCTGGCACATTATCTTCTTCTTGGTCTTCGAACGATATCCGAAGGTGATACAACACCTGATGGATCATCGACAGGTCAATTAGCAAGCAGCAATGCCAAAGTCGGTGCCGATGCATCGAATACTCAACCTCAAGCATTAACAAAAATATCGTCGGCTAGTACTCAACCATCTCGAGTAACAACATCGAACGATAAAGAAAATCAACCAACAATGGACAAACAATATCGGCCAGCAACAGCGAACGATCATTCGTCGGTCAATGGAACGACAACCAATGGTGTAAATAATATTTTACTTGCATCGGCAAGTATTGATCCGCAATTGACAACATCGAACACAAGTGGATTGAAAAATAATACGAATAATAGTCAACAAGGTTCAAATTCGAGCACAAATCGAACAAGTATAACAAATGAAAAAGTTCGACCACAGACAGTTCGTGTTTCAAAAACAGCTGTACAACGTCGAGAAACAATGGACTCAGTGCCAAGTAATAATAGTTTGAGCAAGAAAAATGATTCAATTACAACAGCAAACGATAAAATCAAAGCAACATTAACAAATCCTTCCAATGAAAGGTATGAATAGAATTCGATCGATATTGTTTGTTTGTTTTTGTGCATGTTTGTTTTGTTTTTTTTGTCATGCTTTTGCTTCGATTAGTACCAATACCGACAGTCGTATACCTCGTTTTGCTCAAAGGTTTGTGATTTCATTGAGATCGAATACGTTATTTGGTAAATGAAAACATGAATTTCTAGTTTGAATCGTAGCGGAATCGAATCAACAATGCCTAATAGTCAAATACCGCAAACACAATATTTAGCACGTGGACCATTACGTGAAACATATCATCCAAAATCTCATAGCATGTCAGCATCATCAGCATCATCGTCAACTCAACATCAAATTCCATCACAATTATCGAAAATTCCCGAGAAAATCAAGTGTGTAGTTTCTTCCTAAAACGAAAGAAAGAAAATCAATCAAAACAAAGAAAATCAAAACAATCATCATATTTATTGTTTTCTCCCTCTTTCTTTCGTTAATCTCAGTCCAAGAAAATCATCAGCTAGTTCTTATAATCAGACGACGAGAGGATCGATTCGAACCTATTCGAACGTCAAACAACCGTATAATTTCAAGTAAGATCATCGCCGAAGATGAAAACAAAAAAAAAGAACAATCATGCCGATGATCGAATATCAATCAAGCTTCTCTATTCTATATTTTCACATTTGTTTTACTATTATTACGAAAAGACTAACATGTCAAAATCTTTCCTCTGTGTGCACTGTTGTTTGCCATTGCTCGATGATTGTGCTCTTGATATTCATGTGATTATTTCTATTCGATTAATTTATTTGTTTGTTTGTTTTCTAGTACAACATCAAGTGGTTCGCGACCGACTACTAGTGGAAATGATACAAATGCGCCGTTGAATCGTTCGGCACCGGATCGTAAGACAATACATAATATTCCGTCACGTCAACATCATCATCATGCAAATAATCCATCGGGTACGACAAGTGGCATTCATCCGGATCATCGAGCATCGACACGAAATCCGACGAGTTCAATGGCACATCACGATGCGACTTATCGTTATCAACATGGACAAATGTCGGGCTCGAACAGTGGAGCTCAATCATTTCTTAGTAAACTTTCATCCAAATTTGCACGAAAGTCAGTTGTTTGCTTTCTCATTCTCTTTCTCTTGACCCAAAAATTGATTTAGGAAATCTTTTCATGAATCTGCAACAACCACTGGTAATACGTTAAATTCGAACAATAATACGATGACGGGTAGCATAGCGAGTGCATCGTCAACATCGACATCATCTCGTCGTGCACCGGATTTAAATAACACAGGTTTAACAACAAGTGTTACAACAGGTCCAACAACGAACGAAAATCAAGCTGTTGGCGGTAGTTTAAATGCAACAGGCGATATCAAACCACGTTCACTTCGTTTCACATGGTCAATGAAAACGACAAGTTCAATGGACCCATCAGATATGATGAAAGAAATTCGTAAAGTTCTCGATTTGAATAGTTGTGACTATGAACAACGAGAGAAATTTCTTCTACTTTGTGTACATGGCGATCCAAATACGGATTCAGTTGTATCATGGGAAATGGAAGTATGCAAATTGCCACGTCTATCATTGAATGGCGTTCGATTTAAACGTATATCAGGAACATCGATTGGTTTCAAAAATATCGCGAGTAAAATCGCCAATGAACTCAAATTGTGATTGATTTGTCATTTTTTTTCTCTTTCTCTTTATTTCTTATGTGTGTTCGTTGTCCTAGATTCTTTTTTTTAGTGATTGTATCTCGCATGAGTTTGTCTGTCATTTTTCTTTCTTCTTTTTTTCGCGCTCTCTCTCTCTCTCTCTCTCTTCCCTTCAATCAATTCAATAACTATATACACACACATCACATAAACGTGTGTGTATGTGTGTCTTTATATACATGTTGTGGATGTTAGTCACAAAACTAGGATCTCTCGTTCTCGGCTGTTGCTCATGCCTAAAAGGCATTTATTTTCTTTCTTATCGTCACTTTCTTCTTTTGTGTATAAGTACGCGGGAAATTCATCCATGAGAATCGGCTCTTATATAAATAATTTCTTCTTCTTTCTTCTTTGTCTCCTGTCTTGCCTTTCGTTTATTTCCTATGCATATAAACACGCATACGCATACATCCATATGTAGATCGCCTCGTTTTCTCGAAAAAAAGGACAAAAATTCAATTAAGAATGAACAAGATCGTCGTTGCTTTTTTTTTCTTTTTTTTTCGTTTCACACATAATTAAGTCGAAAAAACTCAATATGTTATTTATTCGTTGACTCGAACTAACAGTGTGTTCAACAAACAAAATGAAAAGAAAACCTTCTGTCTCTATGTATTGATGTCTTCGTTGTTTGTTTTTCTTCTTCTTCTTCTTGTCTTTTGCTGCACATTTTCTATTCACTTTGGTCTTATCATAAGTTTTCTTTATCTGTCTTGTCTCTTAGAACGAAATTCTACTATTCAATTGATGCACACATCAATCACATGCAATTCGGTAATTTTTGTTGTGCATACGCGTTCATTTTCTTTCATTCATTCATTGATTCTTTTTTTTCTTCTGTTCTTCTTCTTCTTCTCTGGTATTTCGGCTTTTCCTGCCTACCTTTCTCATTCGATTTTTTCTTTCTTTTTTTTCTTCTTGAAATATGTTCGATTTCATGGTATGTTCATTTTGGTGTTATCGTTCATAAATTTCTTTACTCTATTTCTCTCTCTCTCTCTTTTGCTGTGTGCGAACGCGCTGTCTTGAAAAAAATATACATATATCACATATTGCATTCAAGTTGAAAGAAAACAAAACAATTTTTATTTAATTACAATATTCAAGTATAAGATGAAGTTCACCACGAAATGATTTACAAATTCGAGAGACAATAGTAAACCAATCATCGATATGTTCTAATAGAACAAAACAAAACAAAAAGCTAGAATAGAAATCTGATTTATTGACAATTCAACCTACGTTTTTGAAAGAGGTCATCGAGATCAATGGTTATTGATCCGATATGATCGTGTTTGATTTTCCTATTTTTGATATAATCTTGATCATAGACATGAACATGAAGATGATTTTCTCCTGGTCGATGATTACTAGAAAATGAATTTGTTTCAATGAATGAATGAATGAACAAAACAATGTGTCTCATACAAAACTAAAACTTCATTCCATTTCGGATTATTCGAATTGTATTTTGTTGTTGTTTGCAATGGATTTTTAGAATCATCGAGATAAATTTGTACATAAGGATCGCTTTCACTAGTTAAATCTTTCTTTTTTAAATTTCTACCTTCAACAACGGTTACTTTAATTTGAACCATTTGAATGTAAATATAAAAATAGAAATATTTGTCCTTTTCAGCTTATCACTATCAATCACTAGAAAAAAAAATCATGACGTTTTAGTTTCGTAAATAATAATTATACTCATTAAACTTCATATATCTTCCTTTACAACACACTATAGAGTTCGCTATATACTAGAAGAACGAAATAGATGCATTGATAGATTAAACATATAGGATATATGTTATTTCTACAATTGAATTCATTGGTAAAAAAACTAATCAATGAAATTCGAATAATAGGTAGTAGTAGAAGTGGTGATCCTATCTTGCAACTACACATTTATAAATCTTGAATTTTAAGTGATTGAAATCATGTTATCAACAACATCACAACAACAATCACATCTATTTTCAAGTTATCGTGCTCTAGGTTTAGTAACAAATCATGTGCCATGTATTTTACGTATACATCAACGTCATTCATCTCATTTATTACTAACAGCTATTGGCAAAGTTTTTCATGCTTATCGTTTAAATACACTTCAAGTTTTACTTGTTAGTGATCCACATGCCGAAGATATTCAAGTACTTGGCTCGAATAGTCGTTTAGTATTTGTTGCTGCTGGTTCAAATGTTTATATTTATCGTCGTGTTTTTCATCTCTACAAAACTTTAACTGAACATCAAGGTGATGTTCAACATTTACTACCATTCGGTGATGATCATTTAATTACAATCGATCAATCGAATACATTACGTGTTTGGGATATTGAATCAGCAAGTGTCTATCTATCATTAGAATTTGATACGAAAAATCTTCATATAACATGTCTATTACATCCAGCAACTTATGTTAATAAATTATTATTAGCATCACGACAAGGTACAATGCAATTATGGAATATTAAATCGAATAAATTACTACATGAATTCTTCTCTCAAACGCCATCAACAAATTCAATAACAACAATGGCTCAATCGACAGTGGTCGATGTCGTTGCAATCGGATATAATAACGGGCAAATTCGTTTGCACAATCTTCGTTATGATGAAACATTAGTTACATTTACACAAGATTTCAATGGTCCAATAACATCAATTGCTTTTCGTTTGGATAATATACCACATATGGCCACAGGTTCATCAACAGGACATATTTGTATATGGAATCTTGATACATGTCATTTGATTAGTCAAGTTCGAGAAGCACATAAAGATTGTTCGATAGCTGCACTTCATTATGTACCCGGTGAACCATTATTAATATCGAATGGAGGTGATAATGCACTTCGTGAATGGATATTTGACATGCCTGATGGACAATCATGTCGATTGTATCGCGAACGTTGTGGTCATTCGAAATCACCACGTTGCGTTCGATATCATGACAATGAAATCATTCTTTCAGCTGGTAATGATGGACGTTTACGAACATTTCATACGATCCTCGATAATCTTTCACGTTGTTTCGGTCGAACAACACGATATAAATGGGAAGCTGAATTAGATGAAGATGAAAATGATGACGAAATCAATCGTCAACAAGCAATGCCGATTATTGATTTACGTTGTGAAGTGATTAAAGAAAATGATTGGGATGGTATTATTGCTATACATGAAAAACGTCGTCGTACGTCAGCTTGGAATTATATTCGAGCAACACGAAGTCAACATCGTTTCGAACATGAACGATTTGCAACGAAAGTCTATCATAATATTGAAGTTTACGCAACTTGTTGTGATATTAGTCCATGTGGTAATTTTTGTGTTATCGGATATTCAACAGGACATATTGATATGTTTAATATGCAATCTGGACTTCATCGAGGTTCATTCGGTATGATGATATTTTCTTCTTCTTTCTGTTTTTTTTAAATTTTATTTCAATAGATGATAGTCCAGTGAAATTTTCAACAAAAAATCCAGGTAAACGTATTAAATCATCACCATATGCAACAGCACATTCAGCATCTCTATGTGGAATATCATTCGATTCATTGAATACACGTCTTGTCTCAGCAGATGTCAATGGTAATATTAAACTATGGCGTTTAAAAACTAAAACGCTCATATCATCAATAACAATTCTCAATCAAGATGATTCAACAATTCAAATCACAAAAATGATTACACATCGTGATAGTGGTCTCATTGCATTTGCTTTTAATAATCAAACAATAAAAATCTATGATTTCGATACATTAACATTCAAATGTATACGTACATTCAATGAAAATACGCATACAAACGAAATTACGGCATTAGCATTTATGCCTGATGGACGTTGGTTATTATCGACATCATTAGATAAAACCATGCGTATTTGGGATATACCAAGTGGACAATTGATTGATACATTAGAATTCGATCAAGCTATTGTAACATTAGCTGTTAGTCCAAATGGAGATATGTTAGCAACGGGTCATACGGATGCATTAGGAGTTTACCTATGGTCGAATCGTTCGATGTATGGTGGTTCGAAAACAAGTTCGATCAGTGAAAGTGATAAAGAACAATTATTTGTTGGAGAATTTCAATCACCTGAACAGATATCAAAGAATTTAATAACGCTTTCATCATTACCCGAATCGAAATGGAAGAATTTACTTGTTCTTGATACTATACGACAACGAAATAAACCGAAAGAACCGGTGAATGTACCGAAACAAGCACCATTTTTTCTACCAACAGTTTCCAATCTACGTGGATTTGTTTTTATTAATCCCGACGACGAAACAGAGAAGAATTCGAAAGATAAAAAATCTTCACATATCAATCAAATTCAACAATTTCTCTACGAATCACCGTTGACGAATTTAATCGATCAATATAAACAACATTCGAGTATCGCTCAAGATGCTATTCAATTATTAAAAGATTTTGGTATGGCTAAAATCGAATATGAAGTACGTTGTCTATCGCCTGAACAAGGTGGTTCTATTGAACGTATGATAAAATTTCTTGATATTATCAATGATTCATTTGATAACAAACAAAATTATGATCTAATCAGTTCATATTTTGCACTTTTTATTCAATTACATGGAACGTCTGTTCTCTGTAAGAATGAACAATTAATTGACAAGATTCGAACGATTCAAAGTAAACAAAAAGAAACATGGAATCATCTTCAACGTCAATTGAATACATCGATTGCACTTGTCAAGTATATTAAAAGTGTTACAACGATCTAAACAGGATTTGTTTTTGTTGAACTTGTTTTCTTTTTTTTTTGTTTTGTTTTGTTAAGAAATAAAAAAAAACAAAGATTTCGATCTTGTTCTAGTTGTTTTCTACTATTGTAGATTATGTTAGCAAATAAAATCGCGTTAGTTACAGGTGCAGGTAGTGGTATTGGACAACGAGTTGCACAATTATTTGCAAGTCAAGGAAGTCGTGTTTGTGGAGTGTGAGTTGACGCAATAGAAAAACAAAAATCTTAATTGTTTTCGTTGTTGATCTAGTGATGTGAAAAAGTTTGATACTGCATGTGAACATTCATTTGTCAATGATATAAGTCAACGACAGAATGTTGTACAATTAGCTGATGAAATTTATGCTCGTTGTCAATCGTATCCAACAATTATTGTCAATGCCGCAGGTATAACACGTGATGCTTTATTATTAAAAATGCGTGAAGAAGATTTCGATGATGTTATTCGAGTGAATTTAAAAGGAACATTTCTAATCAATCAAATCTTTTCGCAACGTTTATTAGTCGATAAACCAAAGAATTTAAATGCAAGTATTATTAATATTGCAAGTATTGTTGGTAAATACGGAAATGTTGGTCAATGCAATTACACAGCATCGAAAGCTGGCGTCGAAGCAATGACAAAGTCAATGGCAAAAGAATTAGGACGTGCAGGAATTCGTTGTAATGCTGTCTTGCCTGGTTTTATTCAAACGCCTATGACAGACAAAATACCGGATAAAGTTAAAGAAAAAATCCTATCAGGTGTTGCCATGGGTCGAATGGGAACCGTCGATGAAATAGCTCAAGTGTGTTTGTTTCTTGCTACGAATCAAATGAGTAGTTATGTCAATGGTGCAAGTATTGAAGTGACTGGCGGACTTTGATTATCTGTCTTTTCTATCTTTAACGTGATTCTTTTTTTTTCTAATTTTATTTTTTCAATAAAAAAAAATACGAGTTAGAACTAGTAATATCATAGATGACGATTCTTGCACTTTTTTTTATTCGATGCGACTAATGATTTACATGAGTCAAAACATATTTCGATACGCCCTTCGCGTTTGTTAATGCTTTGTGATAGCAACATTTTATCGGTGAAAAATCAAACAAAAATCAATCGAAATCACTAGAACGTATTTACTGTACTTTTTTCTCATGACTTTTGTATTAATCGTGAGTCATGCCGTATTTTAAAACGAATTTGACCGCTATATGAACTCCTATTCGTCCTACGGAACGAAATGAAAATGACTTGTAATTTCATTGGATTTTATCCACTGGGTTACGCTTGGATAGGTCTTTAAGTGCATAAATGTTACCGTCTGAATTAAGAGAAGTAAAATGTACTAATATACCTTAATCGGAAAGGCGAGTTAAACTAAATAGTCGAGTAATTTCTTTCTCTTATGTATATACAGTTTTAGTACAAAGTTGAAGGTGATTTGTAATTAAACTGACGCCATTGAAGATTTTACAAACGCCCAAAAAACAACAATCTTTTAGTAAACTGTCCTTTTAACGAGGGACAGAAACAGAGAACGCAAAGAAAATCGAAGAACGTACAGGTATCCATACATTCGATGTATGTGCAAATACATCAATATCGTAGGGTGTAATCTAAATATTAAACACATGAGACACGAATGACAGCACATAAAATGCTTTTGTCGTTACTCTCTCTCTCGCTTGTTCGTTCGCTTGTATATGTATATATATATATATCAGCTATAGCTCTTTTCATATTCATTTCGAATCGTCAGCTTATATCTAATGGTGAGTAGCCTAGCTGCATAATTTACTTGATAATCATGAGTAGAATAGCCATTCTTAAAAAGGAAAGTTGCTTGAACAAGTATTATATTTGCATATCTATGTTCTCAATATTGGATTTTAACACACATTGCGAAATTAGTTAGACTTGAAGGACAATAATTATGATTACTTATTAGACAGAAATCAGGTCGAAAAAACAAATAAGCAGCAATCTATTCAAGTGTGAATCAAAACACTATCTGAAAAATGTAGCATAAGACAGGTAATAAAAACAAACGTGCACAGACAGACATATTGAATTTTATTCTTAACGTACATATTTCATTGAGGGTTACCTAGAGAAAATGTTCTTGTCTGTTTTTTCAATTCACGTATGATAATTACGTTTTCTACTATGCTTGTTTTCGTTTATAACGAGAAAAAAACCAAAGGCCATATTTTTTTTCTTATAGCAATATCGATTGAAATCAAACGTTTTTTTTACCTGCATTTAACGCTAAGTTGTTTTTTTCTTTTGTAGAAAGATTATTGATCGTTGAAGTTTAAAAGAACAACAACGTAATCATGGCACCAGAAGCAAATGATGGTGATAATAATAAAAATAAACAAACGGCTGTTAATATACCGGAGAATCCAGTGAGAAATTTAACAGTCGAAGATATGTATGACAAAGAAAAATTTGATCTGTCAACTATGGAAGAAGGTGATGTTTTTAAAATGCTTGAGTAAGTATAATGTCGCTGATTGAGAAAAAAATCTATTGTTTTAATCAATTCTAGAGCGACAAGAGAAGGTCTCACTGAGGAAGATGTAAATGAACGTTTGGAAAAGGTAGAATAGATTTTACGGTTTGATTATTATTCGATGGAAATATTCTTAGTTTGGACATAATAAACTCGAACACAAAGAAAAAAGTGCAATTATTCAATTTCTTTTGTTCATGTGGAATCCATTGTCATGGGTTATGGAAGCTGCTGCCATTGTTGCTATTGCTGTTTCTAATGGTGGTGGTATGCCACCGGATTGGGAAGATTTTGTTGGTATTATTCTTCTTCTTCTTGCCAATTCGATTATTGGTTTTATTGAACAACGAAATGCGGGTAATGCCGTTAAAGCTTTAATGGAATCGTTAGCACCAGAAGCTAAAGTCAAACGAAATGGCGAATGGAAAGTGATTGAAGCATCAGAACTCGTACCTGGTGATATAATCAGTATTAAATTAGGTGATGTTATACCAGCCGATGGTCGATTGATTGGTAAATAGAGAAATAACAAAAAAAGAAATTATATTTTGGGTGTTTTTGTTTTTAGCTGCACATGGTGGTGTTTCGATTGATCAAGCAGCATTAACTGGTGAATCACTTCCTGTGAGTAAAAATGTCGGTGATGAAATCTTTTCGGGTTCAACGTGTAAACAAGGAGAAGCTGAAGCTATTGGTTTGTTGAAAGAAAAATTTCTTTGACAAATCTTGACGATGTATCTCTCTCTCTGGTATTTTTAGTCATTGGTACGGGTGTGAATACATTTTTCGGTCGTGCAGCTAAATTAGTCGGTGGTGCACATGATGAAATCGGTCATTTACAAACGATTCTTGCTCATATTGGTAATTTTTGTATCTGTGGTATCGTTATCTTTATTGTAGCTGAAATATTTGTGATGTAGTATGTATTTTATTTCACTGATAATCATAATAGATAAGTTATATTCCATTGTCATATTTTAGTCCTGGTTTTCGATATTCTTATCGACGTGGTATTAATAATTTACTTGTACTTCTTATCGGTGGTATTCCAATTGCTATGCCAACGGTTCTTTCAGTTACTTTAGCTATTGGTGCAAAACAATTATCTGAACATAAAGCAATTGTTACACATGTCACAGCTATTGAAGAATTAGCTGCTGTTACTATTCTATGTTCAGATAAAACTGGTACATTAACATTGAACAAATTAGTTATTGACAAACCAACAGTTAAGAAATATTCCAATGTAGAAATCGATGATATTATTCATTATGCAGCTATTGCATCACGTATGGAAAATCAAGATGCTATGTAAGTTATTCGAATGATTTAAGACAATTGATTGTTCGTTTGTTTGTTTAGTGATGCATGTATAACGGGTGCGTATGGTGATATTAAAAAGATTCGTGACGGTATTGAAGAATTAGAATTTAAACCGTAAGTTGACGTATTCGATTATGAATTTAGTTATTGTTTTTTTCTCTTTCGTTGAAAAGATTTAATCCAACAGATAAACGTACAGAAATTACCTATAAACTAACAACTGATGGAACAGTTCATCGTATTAGTAAAGGTATGTCTCATGCAATTTTGGATTTATGTACACGTGATAAATCCAATGAACAAATTCGACAATTGAATGCTGATGTTGATGAATTCGCTCAACGTGGTCTACGTGCATTAGCTGTTGCTATCGAAGATGTGCCCAACGGTCGAGTTGATGGTGAAGGCAATGGATTCAAATTAATTGGTCTCTTGCCAATTTACGATCCACCACGTTCAGATACAAAAGAAACAATCGAACGAGCTTTAGAATTAGGTGTTAAAGTTAAAATGATTACTGGTGATCAATTGGCTATTGCTAAAGAAACAGGTCGTCGACTTGGTATGGGCGATAATATGTTCTTATCGAAAACGTTAAAAGATGGTCCACCACCTGAATCAGGTTATAAAGATGTTGATGATTTAATTTTACATGCCGATGGTTTTGCTGGTGTTTATCCTGAACATAAATATGAAATTGTCGAACGTTTACAAAAACTTGGCCATATGATTGCTATGACTGGTGACGGTGTGAACGATGCGCCTGCACTTTCAAAAGCGAATGTCGGTGTTGCTGTTGCTGATGCATCAGATGCTGCACGTTCAGCAGCAGATATCGTCTTGACTGAACCAGGTTTATCGGTTATTATCGAAGGTAAAATGAAATTCGACGAAATTTGATGATTATTACAATTTTTCTTCTTCCTCTTGTCTAGCTATTCTTGGTTCACGACAAATCTTTCAACGAATGCGAAACTATGCTATTTACACATGTTCAATAACGATTCGTATTCTCGTTGGTTTTTCAATTCTTATCTTTGCATTTAAATTCGATTTTCCTTCATTCATGGTAGGACAGACAAAAAAAATGTTCATTTATCTTTCACATTATTTCTCTAGGTTCTTATTCTCGCTGTTTTAAACGATGGTACTATTATGACAATTTCAAAAGATCGTGTTCAACCATCACCATATCCAAATAAATGGAATCTCTCAGAAATCTTCACTTATGCTATCATATATGGTATCTATTTAGCTGCATCGACAGTCATTTTCTTTGCTGTTGCTGTCAAAACCGATTTTTTTGAGAAAAAATTCGGTGTCGACAAATTCATATACGGTGGGAGTCTCAACGGTGCACCCGGATGGAATTATCCGAAATTACATTCAATTATTTATCTTCAAGTCTCAACAATTAGTCAAGCATTAATATTCATCACACGTTCACGTGGCTTCTTCTTCATGGAACGACCATCGATTATTCTCGTTGCTGCTTTTGCTATTGCACAGCTTGTTGCAACATTCATTGCTGTTTATGCTAATTGGGGTTTTACAGAGATTGAAGGTTGTGGTTGGAGTTGGGCAGGTATTGTTTGGATTTGGAATATTGTTTGGTTTTTTCCACTCGATGGCTTGAAATTTGCTCTTCGTGCATATTTTGATCCGAAACAAAAACAAGCTCTCGAAGAAGTTCTCACAGCTGAACCATCGACTGAAGCTCAAATTACTCGACGAAAAAGTACAATTGCTGGCAATCAATCGGCTACGGTATCACGTCGTTCGACGATGGCCAGTGGCGAAGGTGTACGTTCAAGACGAGAAACATTGGCTCAAGCAACAGCGAAATACTATGCGCCACATACTCAACATTTGTCAACGGCACATCATCATCGTAATTTTGCTCGAATGTTAAAAACATCAGGCGGTGATGTACAGCAGGTGGCAATGGATCATGATGAACTTCGACGTTTTTCACTTGTTCAAGTAAGAATTTATTTTTGATATATTTTATCTGATAATCATTGATTTATTTTTGAATATTAGGCACATCATGCTGCGAAATTACTTAATTCTGAAGGTGGAAATGCCAAGCGTCGAACAACGACGGCCGTATAATTCGGTCTTTCTTTCATCAACAAACATTGATCTTTTTTTCCTTCGTTTTTTTTAAAACTTTTTATCTGTGTATGCAATAAATTATTAGTATAAATCATTTGTTTTCGTAGTTATGAAATGATAGACAGTCTCCACTTGCTTTTTCATCATACGACAATTTCTCATCAATTGACGAACTTTTTGAAACTGTCGTTCGAATGAATTCTTCTAATTTAATATCATAATCATCGTCTGGTTTAGCTAAATTCAACATATCTTCACAATCGATTTGTTTAGCTCGTGCAGCTCGTTCAATTTTCAATTCAAGTTGAGCAACTTTCGAACGCATTTGCTCGAATTCCTCATCGATTGGATCTTGTGCAGCTATTTTCGATAGTAATTTTTTCATCAAACGAACAAATTTGATTTGTTCATATAAATATTGCCGTTGTCGATGTGAAGCTAATTCTTTTCGTGCACATCTATCAGCTGATGATTCACGGTAGATACGATTCATTGAAAATTCTTGTTCCGTTCGAATGCCATTGTCGTTCGACTTTGATACTAAGGAACACAATGCTGCTATTACTCCAAACATAGCCTGTTTTTTTTTATAAAAAATACTTAGGTTCTATTTTAGCGCGAATATGACTTCGATTTTACCCCTGGATACCAAAAAGTGATTGGCTCATAGAGCCAAATAAAGCATCGATTCTATTCTTTCTTTTGCGTCATGACATTCTCGAAACATTCTCCTGGCATTATTATCATCATCTAGTACATGATAATAGCAATGACTTTGATTTTAAGAACACAAAGAATGAGCAGATAGCATACCTTTTTGTCACTTAATGACGCACATAAAACGTCATTTTCTCCAGCTTATCAGTTTTTTATGTATATATTCTATTTGTCCATTATATCAAAAACCATTCTTCGGGTAGAACAAGTACAAAAAATGTAGATTCTATTCCCACGAAAAATTGCTATATATCAAATGTTGATTGAAGATGTTAAATCAAATGATTTACCCCATATCTTATCTCGCAAGCAAGTCATACGCTAGAGTCATGTTCCTTCATGACGTCATAGCGCATCGTATGATAGGGTGGGGTCGTAGGCGGACAGAACGTGTGAATTGATAGCATATGACAAAGTCCGGTCGAGAAAGGGAAGCCGATGTCTTTTCCCCTGGTAAAGTGCCTTCAAATGGCAATATTGACTTTCTTACTAGGCGATTTAGTTAAAAATATTTTTTAACCCCTCTTTGTTGTCTCAGACAGCTTTTTTTTCATTTTCGTTTTTATTTTATATTCAAAAGCAATCTATTACAGAAAACGAATGAAGAAAAAAAGAAAGTACCATCAAGCACGATAGGCAAATCGATAAGTAACTGTATCTGAATAGGTTTTGTCTAGAAAAACAGAGCAATGTCAAGAAATCCAAGTTATTATCTTGTCCTATTTATGAGATACTACGAATATGTCAGTTGAGGGTGTTCATTAAAAACTAAAGTCAGACATTAATATCATTTTCTTTTTATTCTTTTACGATTGAGATCTTCCAGTATATAAATTATATGTCATGTCTAAAGGAAATAGTAGGTAGCTGAACGGCTGACTTCGCTTGCTAGTACATGACTTAATCATTCGAGATATTCAATAACGACAACGTTTTCTTCCTCATAGAACTTTTAAAAAGGAAATTGACAGACAAAAACACCATGCAGATGGTATATTTGAATAAGTACATGCAATTGTTATAATCATAGGAATCTAAAATTAATATTCATGAAAGCACTCTCCCACTCAGTCTTATTCATATTTAAATAGTTGCTAAATTTTAGTTAACGACTCCTTATATTTGAAATACATATGGCATGGGAAAAAATTACTATTTTGTCTCTCTTGATTTTCTTTTTTTCCTTTTATTAATTTCTGCACTTGAGCATAACGAGTACGATAAGATTTCTTTTTACTTTTCCTTCCAATATATATATAGATTCTTGTTGATCATAAGTGATGATGTCGTTGATAAGAGAGCGAACAATCGAGAAACGAATGTCAGCTGTATGATATTAAACGAAATATCACGAGCTGACTGGTACGTTTTTTCATTATCATGACATAAATATAAATCGACCAAACAATGCAAAGTATATTCTATATTTTTTAACCCCTCCTTCTTTTGAATACAATCAAAAATATGAAAACAAATGGCCGATAGGAAATGTTTATAAATATTTGTCAGTTATGTATTTTTTGATACGATTGTGAATTTGTTTATGTGTATGTATGTAATCAATTTTTTTTTCAAATTTCTATTCTTGTAGATTTATTTGTATTTCAAATACCGTTATTACGTTATAAAAGCATTTTTTTCCCTATTTTGCTTACTTATTCAATACATATATACATATACATATCTTTTTTTCACAAAATCATATGTTGATTTGGCAGCTGAAAGAAAGAAAGACAGAAAATCATATGAAGAATGAGATTATTATATATTCTCAAAACCAAATCGAAAAGTCTTCTTTGTCATATGGGAAACAAAGACAAGTTATCAGGTAAGATTAGTTTATCTTGTACTTTTTTTTCTTTCGTTCGTTTTGTTTTGCACTTAAAAAAACATGTACATCCACACATCATTGATATCAAGCTAAGGATGAAAATGATATTCTCGATTGTTCTCTCTCACGTACGATCATTTAGTCTTTTGTAATAATACAGATAATAAGATTGATTTGCCTTTTGGACAACTATTCTTGTCTAAGAAAGAAAGAAAAAAAAGAGAAACTACAGCTGACAATCGACTCGTAGAGCTAAATCTTGTATACATGCTGAAAGGAGAGAGAGAAAGTCTTGCTGTTTCTTTTTTTGTCGTTCTCTTCTTCTTCTTTTTTAGCTAGTACGAGCGAGAGAGAGAAAAAGCTCGATTTTTTTCTTTTTTTTCTGTGTGTCTCTCTCTTTTTCCTCACTCCTTCACTGTCGTCGTTTTCTCCAGTATAACTTGTTCGCATCTGATCGCTTCGTCAGATAGATTAATGTGAATACGAGTGATTCCTGTTCATCTACGTACATTATAGTTTCAATATTGTCAACAAACGACACGTATCCCGTTGTCGAAATTTGAAGATCTTTCATATTCGACACGGGACAACAACAACAACAAGGAAACGGAAAAGAAAAAGAAAAGAAAAGAAAAGGAAACGAACGGAATCGAAAATTATGGACGAGTTTGATGATGAGCTTAGTTTTTGATTTGTGACACATTCATGGATAATCTCGCAACGGCACCAATGATTACCGATGAAGATGAGTGTCAACTCGTATCATTTACCAATAAGTTACCGTATTATGTAAGACACTTATGCAAATCTAACCATAAGAACAAGCATTATCCAACGATGACATCAGACTCGAGTAAGTTTGGTTGTTCATTCAATGAGCGCCGTTTTTTTTGCCTTGCCTTGTCTTTCGCAAAACAAACCTCTCAGACAATGATTTGTTGATTTAGAAGGCGAAGTAAAAAAGCTTAGCTGAGGGTTAGCAGTCAGCTGGTTTCACTGTTGAATTGATTAGAATGTTTTATGAGACATGAGAAGGCGGAAAAAACCAAACAAATGACATTGATATTTGTTTTTTAACAAAGAATAGCAACACAACAACAACAAAAAAAGAGAATAAACCGACTAGGACGTGAACGACCTTGAAGCTTGGCAATGCGTAAATGAGAAATTCTAGACTAAATCCTTGTCGATCACGGATTCTTTTCAAGTTACCTATAGATGACAAACGAACGATTGATTGATACCCTTGAATTTATTTATTGAAATGAGAAGGGAAGAAGAAAAAAAAATGTGAATTCTTCATTCGTACGGTGTTGAAGTGTCTGTCTATGTTTGCATTTGTGTACACGTACATAGACAACATCTGTTTTTGCTGCTTAGTTATTGTTGATTTTTGTTGTTATTGAATTGAGATTGCCAATCACCTTCACCTCTCCGTGCTTTTCTTTTTCTCTCATTGTAACCAATGTGAATCTCTTTTAAAAAATTATACGAACATTTTTCTTTTTTTTTTGCACTGAGATTCAAGAAGAAGAAAAAAGAAAGATTCTTTGGGCGTCTGTTAACCTTGAATCTCTCGTTTTCTTTCTCTCCCTCTCTCCCTCTCTCTCTCTCGTTCGTTCGTTCTTTCGTTTGTAATACACATATCAAGGATTTGTAGCTAATTATATATTTCTCTTGCATTTTTCTTTCTTCAACGTTTTGTACGGTTGCTTAGATCATATATATACGTATACATATATTGAACAACAAGGTTGTTATGTACATTTCTAGTGTTAGTAGTAGTAGTTGTGATAGAATATGATGAAGACGACAGGACAAGGTCTTGATAATACAAGTAAATAAAAAAGAAGAAGAAGAAGAAAACGCGAGAAAGAAAAAGAAGGAGCAGAAACGAGGAAGTTTTGTTTTTTGTTGTTATTATTTAGTAGATTCAGTTATATAAGTGTTTCTACAAGGACTTTCTGTTTCTTCTTCTTCTTTTTTTCTTCTGCTCGTCGTCCTTTTCTATTGATATGAAAAAAATTGAACTGATAGATGATTGTGTTTGCGTGAGAGGAGAGAAAAGTTTTTCTCGACCTTGGTAACAAATATGATTTACAAATACACAAGAAAAGAAAGAAGAAAAAAAGAAAGAAAGAAAGAAAGAAAAAGAGACAAACAGATGATTTGCTCTCCAACATAGTCCTATGCCTAAGTTGGGTGCGCTTTGTGTATGATTAGACTATTTTAGCAACGACGACTAATATAACCGCAAAAGCCTTCTCCGTCAAGCTTTTTTTTCTTTCTTTTCTCTCGAAATTCCGTTCTTTTTCTTCTTAATATTAACGTCATTAGTCCAGATGATGCTTAATTTTGCGGTTAGCATACGATTTTTTTCCCGTCAACAAAATACCCGTTCAATAGTTTGACAGCTCGTTTTCTTTTTTTCTCTCTCTCTCTCTCGTTTTATTACATAATCTTTAACGTCCCTATAACCAACCACGCCGGGTGCATTGAAAGTTCAGTACATCGTCCATTACTTTCATTCTCACAAGAAGGAAGATGAAGAAGAAAAAAAAGGAAAACCTTGAACCTATCTGTGCGTTTATGCATGTATTATAATAGAAACAAAATCGAAGAAGGAGAAAGAAAAATAATATTCTTAACTAACTATCTGATTGAGTACAATTTTTTTTCTTTTTTTCATTTGTTGTCCAATAAGCCAACAATACATATGTATATCGATAGATCAAATAGCTTAGGATGGTAAAAGAAAGACAGAAAGAAGAGAAGGAAAAAAAGCCGTTTTTCGTTCGAATGTTATTGTACAATGGACATCGATCGATAGAAAAGAAGAAGAAGAAGAAGAAAAAGAAAAATAGTTGAATGTAAATAGATATTTCGCTTTCAAACGGTCAAACCCCTATGTACAAACAGAACACGAATATAAATTTATCAAAAAATAGACAGAGAAGACAAAAATCGAAAAATTAATAATTGATTTTTCTTTATTTTTAGAAGATCACATTAAATCTTCTGAAGTTGATACAAAATCTCGCAATGATATACAACCACAACAACAAAAATCACTAGCAGTCTTTTCACTTTCATCATCATCATCATCGACATCATCAATCAACGAAACAATTCCACCATTATCATATATGGCGACACATATTCTACCAGCGAAATGTTACTATGATCAAGAACAAACAACTTCAAAAGATTTAAATGAAACTAAATCAACATCATCATCAACATCGACATTAACTAAATGTTTCAATACATATCGTGAACAAATTCCATTTACATCAAGTTATTCATCATCATCATCGTCAACATCATCAACATCATCGTCATCATCAACAAATCCTCCACCAACAACCACCACCACCACAACAACGAAAAAAGATTATTCAAATTCGCATTATCTCGAATCATTAACTATTGAACAAAATCTATTTAATATGGTTCGTTTTGATATAATCAAATCAAATTTTTGTGATTATTATCAATTGGGAGATTTTATACGTAGTGGAGGATTTTCAGATATACATTATGGTGTGCGTTTAAGTGATAGTAAACCAGTAATTGTGAAATTTATTCCCAAAGAAAAAACGAAAAATTGGCTCATGATTAATCAGAAGAAATATCCAGCTGAAATTCTTTTACATAAAGCTGTACATGAAATTCAAGGTATTATTCACATATACGATTATTTCGAGAATGATGATCATTGGATATTGGTTATGGAACGTTTACGTAATTGTCAAGATTTGTTTGATTATCTCGAAGCAAGTGATCGAGGTCGACTGACAGAAAGTGCAGCGAAGAAATTTTTCCAACAATTAGTTCAAATCAATCTCGCAATGCTAAAGTATATAGACCAACAATTCGAAAAAACGAAAATATTTGATTATTTATATGTATGTTTTTGTAGGAAGGGTGTTATTCATCGTGATCTTAAGAGTGAAAATATTCTAGTTGATCTTGATACACAATCACTTGTGTTAATTGATTTTGGTGCTAGTGCGATCTATAAATCATCGACAAGTTATTATTCAGATTTTCATGGAACGAAACAATATAAATCACCCGAATACATTCTGAAACGACGATATACAGGTGTACCATCGACTGTTTGGACGCTTGGAGTGTTACTTTATGATATGGTAAGAATAGATAGTTGATTAGTTGTTTGTTTGTTTTTTACAAATCGATTTGTTTAGATATGTGGTAGTCTACCATTTGAAAGTGAAGATGAAATCACAGGACATAAATTAGTGCTGAAGTCCCATTTATCGAGTGAATTAAAACATTTAATCCAACGTTGTCTCTCTCAAAGTCCCGAACGAAGACCATCACTTGAAACTTTACTCGAACATCCCTGGTTCAAAAGTTAAAACAACATGAAATATCGCAATTTCGTTTTCTTTCCTTCCTCAAATGCATCCTGCCTCTTCTTTCGCTCTCTCTCTCTCTCTATTCGTCATTGTCATTGTCTGTTTGTCTCTGTGTCGTATTTCGGAAAAGCCAACAGTGAGTGTACGTGTTTATGTCCCGCATTTATTTTCTTTTTCGGTCTCTCAACTGTTCTGGTGCTCCTCAGCGCGTCCTATTCCCATCAGGAAACAATATTGCTTCTTCCATAAATAGGTCAATTATATATACGCTTTAGTTTTCATCTTCTCAGTGATACCTGTCGGTTAATCACAGGTCGATATATCAATCGTATTTTCAGCACGTGTTAGACTGTCTAGTAGGTTAGGATATGTATGTATATGTTTGTCTTTTTTGCTTATCCTTCAAATTCAATGTCTGATAATTGTTAAGAGTAGATAGAAGAAAAAAAATAATAACTAATTATATATTATTAATATTTGTGTATTTGTTTATTTGCCTAAGTGACGAAAAAAAAGAACCCAGAAAAAAGCAAACCAATCTCAGTTGAATTTTTCTTGTGGTAAACTTAAATCTTTGTAAACATATGTTCGTTTTCTTTCTTTTCGTGTAATTTGTTCATTCTCTGTTTTCTCTCTCTCATTATTCATCCCTAATGTTTTCTTCTTCGTCTACTACTTTCATTGTCAATTATTATCTCTATCACTTAAAAACAAATTAATAACTACAAATAAGTTAAATAATTCCTTGTTCTTCGTTTTTCTTTTTTTCTTTCTTTTTTCTGTTTGTTCTTTGTCTTCTACTTCATTCGGTTTTTCTTCTCTTTTACACATATATTTGTGTTTGCTCGATTCTGATGAATAAAAAAAAGAAATCAGCGTCATCATGTTTCTTACTATTCATTACTATGGTAACAATCATGTGAGAGAGAGAGAGAGAGAACAAGGGACTTCTATACTCTCTCCACTCTTTCAACTCAATTCATTCGTAAAAAAAACATATGGCTAGCGCACCACAATTAGAATTGGAAAAACAAGAAGGAGTGCCTGTTTCTACAGATGGAACTATTGGTGGTCATCAAGCAGACAAAGAAAAAGCTCCTTTCAAAGAACAAGAATCCGGTGCTTTACTACATGAATCGTCGACAACACAGAATATTACTCCAGGACAGAATTTACTCGGACATCAAGATTCAGCACAACCTGGAATTCGACCCGGTGACGTCGCTGGAAAAGCTGGTGGAACATCGACATAATTTTGTATTTTGGACTTCATTTTTTTTTGTTGCATTTTTATTAAATATATAACATGATATTTGAGCACATATATTTCATTGTTTTCTGTTGATCTAATATTGAGAAGAAAACTGATGTAATGGGGGTAGTACGACTTTATTGAATTAGGTAATTAAAATATATCGACCGGAAAGTACACTAAAAGTTCACCTGTACTTTTCAAACATTTTTGTCACGTGTGAATATTTAAATACAGAGAAGTATATGTACAGAAAGCAAGAAAAAAAAGGGAGAAAAAAGCCTATCTTCGTTTTGCACTGACGAATATATATCTTAGTAGAAACTATAATCATTTGAAAATAATATTCATTCGTCCGCAAAATTACATCAAGGTGAATAGAGCGATTTTGTTTTACGTACTATCATATCTTATTTCCTCGCTATTGGAAAGAAAAAAAGAAAAACATGGCGCAATGTTACGACAGTCAACTTAATAAATTCGTTTATTGTTCATCTAGTTTTGGTACTTATATGTACGTAAGATTTCTTTTGATCAATCGAATTATTATTGTATTTTTTGTGTTTGTCTAGTGCTGTAGGTATTGTTCTACCGTTGGGCGTATTAATTCTTACAATTAGCATAACAGCATTTGTTCGATATAGACGAAAACGCGGACAACGAGGTTTGTAAAATCGACAAGAAAAGATTCTCTTAAAATCAAATTCAATCATCAATCTTTTCTTCTTAGAACAACAACAGATCAGTATGAATACAATTGTATCGATAAATAATGATGAAACTGAGTATCAAAATGTACCATATACCTATTCCTATCCACCTCAATATACAACTATAGATCAGAATATCTATGAGAAGCCACCATCCTATGAACAAACTGTTCAACATTTAGAAGAAACGAATGTTACATCACAAGATAATGCAGCTGTTCTGCCCGTTACAATAGTCACAGCAACAACAGAAACAGCAGCAACAACTGAACCGCAATCATCTTCATTTACGCAAAAAGAAACTTAACTTTTTTTGCTTTCAAAATTAAAAACAAGCACATATTATCATATATTGATTTTCTCTCTTCTCGAAGATTCATCGAGTATCCTCCAAGGTCATGATTAAGTGCGACATCTAAGACATTGAAATCCATATATACATATATGTATACCATTTATATGTCTGCATACTTCTTTCATTTACTCAGAATATAGAAAAAAAATATGTTCATCGATATTCGTTCTAATCCTGCGAAAATTTTTTTACTAACTAGAATTTTTTTCGATATTTATTATTTGCATTTTCATTTCTCTCTTTCGATATATATTTTTTTTATATGCTAAACAGAAAACAAACATTCTTCCATAATTTACCATAAGAAAAGAACGTAGCAGTGGCTCGTTACTAATAAGAAAAAGGAGAAGAACACAAAAAAAGCAAGCAAATAAACAAACAGTTCTTCCTTGCATTTACATTCATCTCAGGCACCTTTTTATTTTTTTTTTCTAAACTAGACATACGAAGAGACAAGTAGACAGACACAAGGAGAAAAGAAAGAAAAAAAATATGCACGGAGACATTTCTTATCGTTTTGTTTTTAAATACAAAATAACGCAACAAAAAGCAATTTCTTTTTTCCCCAGTTGAGTTATTTTTAAGTTTGAATTGTTATTATTTAGACGTTTGATCTGATCAGACAGAATTATTTTTAAATAGGATAATTGATTCAGTATCAAATGGACGATCTCATTGTCGAAGTAGAACATCAAAATGGTGCCTATTATAAAGTATGAATTAAATTTGCAATTATTTCGTTAATGATCATTGATTTTCTAGGCATATTTACTTGATATCGATGAAAATGGAGTCGATGTGAAATATGAGCAAGAGTACGATTGAAAAATACAGATTTGCATTGATTTTCTTCTTTCAATTTTAGTTCTTTTCCTTCGAGAAAAATATTGTTTTCCGAGAATCGTCTTCGACTACCATCGGAAGTTGGCAATGTTAAAAATTTATCCACTGGTGATTCATGTGAAGTATGCTGACTAATAGTTTGAAAATATTGGACAAAAAAAAGAAAATTTCTTCGTTAGGTTTTTGTAAAACCCAAAGATGATGAACCATATGGCTGGTGGTTAGCGACAATAAAAATGTTCAAAGGAGAATTTTTCGTTATTGATATAAAAAATAATGCTCAAGGTGGCAACCGTTCGGAAATCGTACCTAGTGATAAAATCCGTTGTCCAAATACGAAGTAGATTAATTCGTTTTGTATTTTTTAATTTTGAGATGTCTCTCTCTCTAGTTCACCAATAACTTATTCAACTTTTAAAAGATTAGAAATACCTGTTCAAAAAGAAATTCAAGAAGCGTAAGAGATCGAGAAAAAACTAATAATTAAAATAATATGAATTGGTGGCTCGTTTCAGTTGTAGCATACCAAGTAATCACAAAGATTTCAAGCGAACAACAGGCGTTCTTTATGTTCGATATGATAAACAAAAGGAATGTCTAGTAGTACTCGTAAGTGACACGATGATGAGAGACGCCTTATTTTCAATTGTCAATTATTGAATTTTCAGTCAGATAATGATTCAAATATTCATCGTGCCAAAATTCTTTCTGACATGCATCTTCGTACATTGAAATCGAAAGCTAAACTTGTTCAAGAAACTGAAAAAGTTTCGAAACAACTCGAAGTAAAATCAATCAACGAATAGATCAATTCAAATTGCTGTCTTTTAGCGTATCAAAGTGACTCAAACATCGAAATTTCTCGAAAAATTCAATGTCAAAAGTGATCTCATGGGTCTTGCGATCGGTCAACATGGTTCAAATATTGCCAAAGCACGTGATGTACCTGGCGTAACATCAATTGAAATCGACGATGACACATGTACATTTAAAGTATCTGGCGATGTACGTATTGAATCATTCGATTGTTGCAAAAGAAAAAAACAACTAAATAAATCAAAATTCTATTTTCAGACTGAAAAATCTGTTAAAGATGCACGTGTCATTCTTGAATATGTTGAAGATATGGTTTCAATTCCTCGAGAACTTATTGGTAAATAAATTTTAATTTTAGTTCTTTTCGAATAAATATACATTTTTTTTTTCTAATTTCTATAGGCAAAGTTATTGGTAAAAAAGGTCATATTATTCAAGAAATTGTTGACAAAAGCGGCGTTATACGTGTAAAAATCGAAGGCGATAACGAACAATCACCAAATAAAGACGAAAGTGCTTATCCTGTATGTAAAATCAATATAAATTCGAAAAAAAAACAAAGTTTTCTATTCGATTTATTTTGTCTAGAGTCAAGTACCATTTGTATTTGTTGGTACAGTTGATTGTATAACCAATGCAAAAGTTCTTCTCGATTATCATATGGCTTGTTTGAAAGTAGACAAAAAAGAAAACTTCGAAAGAAAAATCATATTATGATTTCTCAAAATAGGAATTCGATGAATTACAAGAAAAGAAAACGCAAGTTAACGAACAATTTCGTACAATGACAGGACCACTACAGACAGGCGCAAACAATCAACAAAATAATATGAATGCAACATTTCAAAGTGGCCGTCAACAACGGTAGATAGACAGTTCGATTGAGTCAATTTCTTGATTTAAACAAATTCATGATTTAGTTTTGACAATGATCGATCAGCTAATTCTGGTAATACACGTAATAATTATCAACAAGGACGTTACGATGATTACAGTAATTCTCAACAAACACGTCGTCCACCAAACAATGGAGCCAATCGTGGACGTCGAACTGGTAAGTTTCGATTTCTATCGTCTATTCTTTCGGATAATCTCACTTCGAAAAATAAAAAAAGAAAGAATCCATTCACACACACACACATGATTAGTATTCGAAATTTGAGTTAAGATAAACTTATTTATATCTTCGCAGATGAAAACAGTGAAACAACTAATTTTTCATCATCAACAAATAATCCGAGTGGACTGAAAATATCCAATTGGTCTACTCAAGTTGATGCTTTTGAACAACAACAAGCCGAAGAGCAACGAATGCAAGATAATGATTATATCACTGAGACGTCATCGCAGACAAATACATACGAAGGAGAAAAACGACGCGGACCAAAACGTAATTAAAAAACAAAATAATCATAATATATGTCGTGATTAGTTCGATTGTTTTCTATTTAACCTTCACTTTTGCTTTTCATACTTGATGTGCTATTTTTTTTATCACTAAATTATTAACACTTTCAATAGAAATCTTATGCGTACTTTGCTTTTTTTTGTTTCGTCTCTAGGTTACAATGAACGACAACGAGATAACAACAATTCAGGATACGGTTCACAAGAATTCAATGGTTTGAATTGACAATTTTTATTTTATCGAAAATATATTTGATTGATTTCAGAAAATCAACAATATGGATATAATAATCGATATAACAACAGTAATCGTGGCTATCGTGGTGGTTATCGTTCTGGTGGTAACCGATCTAATAACAATTATATGAATTCGAATTCAAATGAATACTACGAAGAAACATCGGACAATACGAACGAACAAATGGCAACAAAAAAATCTCAACAATCATTCAATAGAAATGGCTACGATACGGGAGTAAATGGAAATGGTACTGGTGATGGTAATAATGCTGAACCTAAACCTCAACGTCCGCCAAAACAATCAGCAAGCAATGGTACTCAATAAAACAAAACAAAAAACAAATCGAACAGTATTCAATCGACAGACAACATCGTTAATAATATTCAACTACAAATCGATTTCTTTTTCTTTTTCTTTTCTTTCTTTTTTCTTTTTTTTCTTGTCTTTTATGTTTTTTTTTGCTTTTTTTTTCTTCTTGTTTGTTTAGTTATTTCTATACTTCAACTTTGTTCATAGAAAAACCAAAAAAAAAATACACATAAACTAAGAAATATAAATTGCATAGCCAAAAAAAATAAACAAGAAGTCACTTAGATATTTCTCATTAAAAAAAAACAAAAAAAAACTTCGTTTCGAGTTGTTATTCGTTCTGGTTGCTGACTCCGTCTTTGTTTCTAACTGTACATGTGTATTTTCAACCGAACGAGACCAATCTGCTCTTATCTTCCAGCAACCAAAATACGTTCGTCGTCTTCTTCTTCTTCTTCTTTTCGATCCTTATTCTATTAGTTTTGGATGTTTGCTTCTTCTAACAAAAAAAAGTCTCGCTTTGTTTTCGTTTGTTTTTTTACTTACTCTATCTTGGTCTCATTTTGTTTGTTTTCTCTATTGCACAAGCAAACTACTCGATTATTTCGTTATATATTTGAGAATCCTAGAAACAAACAAAAAAATCTATCATTTGTTTCATTGTCTTCGTTGTTGTTTTTTTCTTTGCATTGATTAAAAACAAAATATTTGATGACAACACTTTGAATCTATGCAACGTAATGTAGGATTCGATCGTATAATCAATTTCTTTCTCAAAAACATTCATAGACAAGAAAAAATGTTATCTATCGAACCCTTGGTATGTATGGTATGATAGTTTTTTTATTCGAAAACGATAGACGTACATTTACGGATTTCTTGGGCAAAAATTGCACTCCATATAGGCCATTAGACTCATTATCAATAGTTGTCTAGGCTCGAATTGTTATTAATCCATTGGTGTATATAAGCCATTGACTTTGTGTGTCATTTGTTCTATTAAAATCACTGAAGAAACCCGAAAACATACGTCTGAAAAGAAAATAACGACGACAAACATAACCAACGAAACCCGAACGTGCGAAGAGTATTTCTTTCGGTTCGACAAAAGTTCCTTTTACTTTTTTCAATAAACGAAGGTTAACTTCGATTTAATCATGCATGTTGGTTCAAATGGTGGCGATCCACGAACTTATAAAAGTAAGATTAAATTTCAGTTCAGATGAATTCATTTTCTTTGTTTATTATTAATATATAATTAGAAGTTCAAGATGATAATAATATGAATATGAATAATCAAATGAATACAAATTCACGAACTACAACATCGAATGACACATATACAACGACGACAAATGATATGAGCGTTCCTACACAACAAAATTCATTAGCATCAACAAGTTATTCAGCATCGAATCTCGCTGATGATTCGAAATCATCGGATAATCAATCGAATAATCTAACGACTACATCTCGACAATATGTATCAAATTAGCCCATTTGCAAAACGAGATTTCATAAGAGTGTTCATTTTTTGCTTTTATCCATTCCATACCTCCTGTCGTATACCAATCTTCTCTAATAAACCTATGTTTCTTTTGTATTGCTTTGTAAAATCAATTGTCAGTCGATATACATGACGATTTGAAATTGTCCTCAATTTGTCTACTCAATGTTTTTACCGACAAACATCATGTTTAGTGCGAACAAACAAAGTCACATACCAACACGTTTTCCCCTTTTTCAACATACCAATCTTAGTAATCAATTTTGAAAAAAGAGACGCAATATACACGTGTTATCATTAGTCTGGTGTCTGTTGGCCAAATCCTCATTTCAATCTTTTAAGTCCAATAAAATATATTTTCTTTTCATTTCGTTGACTGAGACTTTTATGTATAAGAAAAAAAAACGAACAGACATAGAGTAGACGTGACGCAAGACGAGGAGCAGAAGAAGAAGAAGAAGAAGAAGAAGAAGAAAAAAACAAAGGAAATCATCTTGTTTTACTTTTATACACGAAAAAGAAAAGAAACCAATTGTTTCGTACACACAAAGACAGATAATATATATTCACGTTCGAAAAACTTCTTGCTATTGTTTGTTTGTTTGTTTTAATAACCATCGTTTACTCCGAATGCATCATGTGGTCCATTGCCGTTATTGTTATGCATATCATTCTCACCTCGGTAGTTACCCGAACGACGACCACGATCACGATCTCGATCGCGTGATCGACGTCGAGATGAATCTTGACGTTCGCGTGACGAATGACGATCACCACGACGTTCATTTGAACGAGAACGTGTACGACCTGAAATCGAAGATAGATTCAATTTTTTGTTTAGAATCGAATTATTATGAATACATACGACGTTTATGTTCACGACTTCGACTTCGACGACGATCTGAAATAGATTGAAAATATAAAATCGAATTTTTAGCAAATGAAATTTACCTCGAGATCTCGATCGACGTTTTCGATCTCTTGAAGACGATCGTCGTCGTTCATCGCCGCCAACACGTTTACCTCCAGGTGGACCACCACGACGTGTCGAACCAAGACCACCGCCTATGCACAATCAAAATAGTTTCTTTGTTTTTCTTCTTTCGTTCATTTCTTACCTAATCGTCTTGGTCGCCAGCCTTTGACTGTTCGTCCTCGTTCAACATCCACGACAACACGTCGGCCATCAATTTTTCGTCCATCCGCTCGTTTGTACGCCGCTGAAAGTGAAGTTCTTACCGTCAACAACAAAGTCTCACCGTCGATTTGACCATCACATTTTCTTACCCGGCTTTGTCAACTTACCCTCATTGCTTCTCTTACAGACTTCTTCCTTTTTTTATTTCATTCAGAGATAGAGAAAAGACAAATCGATACGGACAAGAGAACTCTTTCTAGTCATTTCAACTCACAGAAAAAAAAACAACAACAAACGAACCAAACGAACTAAAAATTGTTGTTTTATGTTGAAAAAGAAAAATATTAATAAGATTAAATCCGATATTTGTTTGTTACCTCCCTCACCTGTACCGTGTTTTTTTTTGTGAATACCGTAGTGTTTTTTATTTTGTCTTACCCGAATATATTTGTATTTTAATACAAACCTCGAATGCAAAGTTTTTCCTGTTTTATTTTTTTACCTTTCTCTAGATAAGGGTTTCATTTTCCATGTGTTCCTTTTCTTTTATATGTTATATACATACACGAATGGTTTTCAGCAAAACAACTGGGTGTAACTCACACACGCATCGGTGCAGTTGCGTGTCTAGAAGACAAACAGGCTTAACTTGCTTAACTAATCTCAAAACGAAAACACGCGAAACAGGGCATTCCCTCGCTCTCGTTCTCTCTCTCTCTCTCTCATTACGTAACCACGAACGATGAAAAAAGAAAATAGATCAAAGCCACCTACCATGCATATCAGCTTCTTTTTCATATTCAATAAATGCATAACCACGTGGTTTACCAGTTTGTGAATCATGAATTAAATGAATCTGAAATAGTTAAGCAATAAGAATATTGATTTAGCGTTGAAGGTAAACATACACTTTTTATCTTTCCATAGACTTCAAATTCACGTTTTAATTTGGTTTCTGAAGTATCATAATTCTAAATAGTTCAATTTTCGTTTTCATTTGCATAGAAACAAGGAAATGTTTAACGTACAAGTCGAGCAACAAATAATGTTTTATATGGATCTGCTGAGGTTTTTTCATTTGTATTTGGATCCCCTAGAATAGAATATCTTCGATCTATTCATCTGCCAAATAAATCAAATTTCTTTCTTACATTGAGCAAGTTCTTGTTCGAGTTCCAGGGCCGCTTTTTCGGCTTTTTCTCGTGCCTTAAAAGACAAAATCAAAAATAAAATGATTCGAATAAAAGTCACTCATTTACTTTTCTCGCTATACGTTCTTCTTTTGTTTCGATTTTTGTTGGCGGTGGTGTTTCGTCTGCTTCCTAAAATAATCTCCGTTAAGTAAGATTTGAAAATTCAATAAAATTTAAATTTACTTCAAAATTTGTGAGAAATTCGCCTAAACCTCCATACGGTAGTCGTTTCTTTTCATGTGCTAATTTATCATTTGGCGGTAAGAATGGAATGGGCTCACGCGGTGCAAATAATGCCAATAGATTTGGAGGTAAAAACTGTGTCATTGAGATAATAAAATCTAGAAAATATCAAAAACACACTCAAAACAATGTGATTTCTATATTTTCATTCAAGTTGTTGTTGTTATTTTCTTTTTTTCTTGTTGTTAAATAAAGAAAAGAAACAGAAAAAAAAACAAAAGACGATGATATTCTTCTTCGTTTCTTTTAAGCTTTCTTTTTCGATACACCGACAGTACGACCACGTCGGCCAGTTGTTTTTGTATGTTGACCACGAACACGTAAGTTCCAATAATGACGAAGACCACGATGGACACGAATCTTTTTCATACGTTCTAAATCGTCACGAATCTTCGTATCAAGATTGTTCGATGTGACTTGAGAATATTTGCCATCTTTGATATCTTTTTGTCGATTGAGAAACCAATCGGGAATTTTATATTGTCGTGGATTACCAATGATTGTCACGAGACGTTCGACTTCTTCTTCGCTTAATTCACCGGCACGTTTTGTTGCATCGACATCGGCTTTACGGATAACAACATGAGCAAAACGTCGACCGACACCTTTAATTGCTGTTAAAGCGTAGCCGATTTTTCGACGACCATCAATGTTCGTGTTAAGAACACGAAGAATGTGTTGAAATTTTTCTGGTTGAATTAATGGTGATGACATTTGTTGTTTTTGTTTTCTAAAATAATAAAATTAAAAAAGAATTCAATTGTAAAGAAACAAAAAATGATAATATCCCTATCGAATAGGACAGAAAGAATCAGTGTAAGACGAATAAGAAGGCAAAGAAAAATTTTTTTTGTAAACAAGTAAACAAAAATTTATGAAATTTTATTTTTATTTTAATGTCGAACATAAATTAAGAAATTGTTTTTGCGAAATTAATTATTTTTTCTTTTTTTTTAAAGAAAAAAATAATCATTCGACTTGTTCAAATGCATTAATGAATAAGAACTGATTTGATAGAGGTCAATCTCTATGCACTGAGAGACAATGATGGTCGATAGGAAAGAGAATGGATGAGCAAAGGTGAACATCTGCTAGACGTTTTTTTTTCTTATTCAAATTAAATAATATGCCTTTAACATACAAAAAATCTTCGCAAATCATATCCGTCAAATGGAGTGCATCGCATCTGAGCAATAATTTAGCAGTGAATCGTTCAACCGAATCACGTCGATCGACTATGTTCGGTGTTTCACATAAAAGTGGTTTTACAATGGTAAGTAAAAGAAGAATAAATAAAAAACAAACAAGTCAATCAAAAAAATAAATAAATTTAGGTAACTGTATCTGAAGACGGAACGAAACAAATTCAGGGACAAGTCATCTGTCGACTTCTAGGCAATAATAATGCACCAGCATCCGAGAATGATACACGATTTTTAGCATATGTTATTCAAGTAGAAACTGGAACAAAAATAGTTTCTAATTAATTGACTTGCTTCATTTATTTTTAGGCGGCGTTTATTAATTTACCGGTGAGAAATCTGTTGGTTCTCGCTTGTACCAAAAGTATTCAAGTAAGACGAACGCATTTAATTAATAGAATTTATTTTCAAATTTTTTAGATCTATGAAATGGATGGAACAACTAATTTACATATTCATATGCTCGATAAAAATTATCCGAATCGAACAGGTTTTAATTGCTTGTTGATTGAGTTCGATTTGTAATTATACAATTTTAGAATCATCGATTTATGCACGTGGCATCGCGGGTATCGGTCAAAATTTACTGTGTGTTGGTAAATAAATAAATAAAACAAAACAATTTTTCAATTAAATTAAAGTTTCGTTTATCTCCAGGTGATCATCAAGGCAAGATTTTAGTTTTTAATATTCCACCAAAAGGCACAAATATAACTTTAAAACAAACGATCACCGGTTTGTCATATTCAAAACCTCTTCTTTTCCAAAAACATTTCCGAGTCAATTAGGTCATCAATGTGGTATAACAAGTTTAATTGCCAATGCAAATCTATTGATTTCAAGTGATACCAATGGTATTGTTCTCATTTGGAATGTACGTACCATGGCGCAGATCAATGCAATACAACCAGCAGATACGAGTGGTATAACTTCATTAGCCATTTGGAATAATTGTATTATAGCAGGTTATGCTAATGGAATGATTCGTTTTTTTGATCCAGAAAATGGTAAAAAGACGAAGTTCGAATTGATTGATGATTTTTTGTTTTGAATAGGTCAAATTTGTGGTTCAATATCGGCACACGCACGATGTATCAATGCAATTGATTGTAATGAACAAGGTTTACTTGCATCGGTTAGTGATGATTGTTTCGTTCGTATTTGGCGATTAACTGGTGATGCTGAAAGTTTACAAGTAAAAATATTTTCATCGAATATCAATTAACGATTGAAAAATGATTCTAGATCGAACATGAATGTAATCATCGAATCGAAAATAGTCAATTAATTGGTGTGAAATTTTTGAATCTATCAAAAGCAGATCTCGCTATTTCATCATTTGATTCGAGTGAAATTACGATTCTTCGTGCAATGTAACAACAAAAAACAATAGTCATTTTCTTATGAATTTTTTTTTCTGTTGTTTTGTCAGTGATTATTTGTTTTCTATAGTTTTTCAGTCAATGCTCATTTTCTTTTATGTTAATATATCAATGTGTCAACTAAACGGAAACGATTATGGAAATCATGTTTTAATATGTAGATTCATATACTTGATTGACGATGAGAATTTGAATATATTTCACATTCAGGAACTAGATATTCGATTTTGTTTGGCAAGAATAAGAATTATTTGAGGATGTGTTCTTTTACTTTTTTATATTTATATGTGATAAAGTGAAGAAAAGGAAAAAAAACAAACAAGCAAGCACTCTTAGACGAAATATGTATATCAAAAAACACAAAGTAGAAACAACGAATATACGATAGCAAACATAGAATTATTCATTCGTATAAAAAGAAACAAGAACAACAAACAAACAGATGCGTGAGAGAGAGTGAGAGAGAGAAAGAGAAAATAATACACTACATTCATCAATGAATAACTATTATTATTATTGTCTTCGTTTCACTAATGTCTTATTTTAAAGTTGACTAGTGTCAAGAATTAATACAAATTCGACTAAAGATCACCAATTAATCGTAAGAAGCAAAGAAAAAACAATGATATATATTTTTTTTTCAAACACGTTTTGCTTGTAATTGTTGTGCAGCTTGGCTACGTTCAGTAACGATCATTCGTGCTTGATTCTTTCTTGTAATCGTAATCTGACAAGCACCAAGTAGAAATGGTTCACCATCGATTTCCATAGGTAAATCTCGTCGAATGGTTAGTTTAATTTCACTTCCTTGAGCTATACGATGTCCACGTCGGCCCAATCGAATGCGAGCTAATTCAAAATGTTTGAAACCAATGATTTCAAGATAACCATCCGAACAACTTTGTTCACGAAAACGATCATCATCACCCTCAGATCGTGCACACCAGAGTGAATCATAGATTCCTTGCCAAGGATTTGTACCGGCAGCATACGACGCAATATTCAATATTAAAATAGCATCCGGACGAAAACGAAAGAGTTCATCGTCCATATTTCGACCGTCGACATGAAGTTCGAAGAAATTTGCGATATTACCGAAGAGATATCGACGATCGAAGAATGTGTTACTAAATTTGAAGAAATTGAGAAACAAAATATTGATGAAAATCAATGAATTTTACCAGCTAATACAACCGTAGGCGAGTTTGTTGAACACTCGATTTGCATATCGACGCGGACTAGCATTGCGTTTTTCATGAAAATCAAGTGCAATCTAGAGAAATTCAAAAATGTTTTACTTTCGATAGAAAGATTTCTCAATAAATTCACCTGAGCATCTGCACCGAAACTGAGATAATTATTGAAAACAGGTTGAGGAATCTAATTCAACAATCAAACATTTCTCTCTCTCTCTCTCGTATTTTCAACAACAAACTTTGAGACTAGCAGTTCCTGTATAAGCTGTCGGACTGACATCGATTTGCCATCGGTCAAGTAATCTTGATTCTGATGTTCCTAATGCTTGAATAACTGGTGCTAAAGCTTCGCCACGATAGCCAACGCCCCATCCGAGAAATCTGGCCATGTCATTGCCAGTTCCCAGTGGAATCACACCGACACTAACGAAGTCCATGTATTGCATTTGAGATGTATCAAGCGCAGACAAGACCCAACCGACCGTACCATCACCACCACAGGCTAAAAATAGACCGATGACGTATTCGAATTGCGCGAGAAAAATTTCTCCTACCGATAATTCGAAGATTTTTTTCGTGTTGATTCTCTTTGAGACCTTTCTGTGGTCCGTGATCGGCAACTAAGTCGTAAACATTTTGTTCGCCTATTTGAGATCGTAATTGTTCGAAAACTACTTGACCTTGCAAGCCGCCGCTGTAAATAGAAAATCATAAAATTTTTACTGTATTCGGTTTCTATAATATCAACATACGATTTCGGATTAACAAAAGCTATGATTTTCTCTCGATAGGCATCTGTTTCCGTTACATCCATTAAAGGTTGCTGCACTGTTGGCGAATTATCGTCAGCTGGCGGTTCCATTTTTAATAAACAATATTCAACGAAATAAACAAACAATCGATGTATTCAAATTGATTTTGATATTATGCCTGAAGAAATTTCAAATCGAATTCACGAATAGTCAAGATGAGACATCTTCAAATCTAAATATTCAAGTAAGATATCGATTATGCTATGTATAGGATAGGGAAAAGAGAACAAAAAAGAAAAAGCAATAGCCTTTATCTATCTGCATATGTTAACGAGCTTTGTTTACTTTATTCTAATTGGTCAATTTCCAACCAACATTTTTGATCGATGAATAATCGCATTGCACTGCATTGAATAAATTTGCAAAGACACGATTTTATCTACGGATTGTTTTTTGTAAAATATTTTGTTCATAAGACTCAACTCATATTTAAAGAAATTCAAGAAAAACCACGGAGAACACAAAAGAGCGAACTACTAATTCGCTAGTCTGTAGTTGATTTTCTAGCAGATCTTATAGACACTCGCTCCTCAAACTCTACGTTAGTATCTTTTGTTTCGAAATCAGCGAAAATGTGATAGTGAAATTTCAATCTTGATCTAGTTTGCATTTTTTATAATCATAAAAAGAATATTTTCATCTGTGATCGTATTTTAGTCGTCTGGAATAATGATAATAGTAATAATAAAAAAAGAAGGAGCAAAAAAGAAACATGAAACGAAGAGATGAAAAATTAACGACGCGTTTGACGGACACAGAAGAAAAAATTGTTCGAAATTGTTCTACATTTCATCTTCATCATCACTTGCTTCTTCCAATGAGGCCTAAAAAAGGACAAAGAAAACTCAAATCTTGATAATCATTGTTCAATTACCTTAGCAAATCTTTCGGCTTCATCGAAGACATTTGTTGGTACTCGTTCATGTTTGCCATCATTAACTAGAAGAGAAAATTGAATTGTAAATTTTCATATTTGAATACAATCTTACGTTTTCCAACCCAGCTTAATTCTAATTCGAACATTCGATCTTTGACTTCATCATGAACTTGATAGATGCTACAAAAGAAAAATTATCATTTCGTTAAATAACAAAATTTACATTTTAGCTGCTTCCTTAACAGCATCTTCTAATTTTAATTCCGATAACTAAAACGAAAATCGGAAAATTTTCTTGAAAATCATATCTCGTTGACTTTGTCCTTTGTTTTACTTTAAGTTTTTCAATTTCAGTTTTTGCTGTTTGTTGAGCTTTGCCTACAGCAACACCGAAATAACTCTAAATCGAAATCAAATTATATGACGACACGTTGAAATCTCTTCCTACATATGTAACACCGGATGGTTCAACACCGTACAATTGTGGACCATCGCTTTCATATGAAGCTAAGAGAATAAAACAGCCAAATGGTCGAACAAATCCATACAAAGTATAAGCATGCATATACATTGCAAGACGATCTGCTAAATACTAAAAATACAAACAAAACTAACAAATGTATTTCATTTACTCTCAATTTCGTTCGTCATACTTTGACCGGAATCGATACTCCATAATCGTGTTTATATTGTTTAGCTTCATCACGAGCAACTGATAGGAGTTGTCGAGCATCAGCAAGAAGACCAGCTACAGCCTAGAATTCAAACCAAAAAAAACAAAAAAAAATCCAATCGAACGAGAAGATGATTTCTATCGAACCATTCCAATATGTTTATCAACGTTATGTATACGTTTATTCGAACCGGATTCATAGAGACGTGATGTGACAATTTTTTCGATAGCAAATGCAACACCATCTTTACATCGTAATGCAACAACTGTTCCGCTTGCTTCGACAGCTTTGTTTGCGTATTCAACTTGAAAAACTCGACCATCAGGTGAAAATTGTGATGCACTCAAATCGTACTAAACAAAAAACAAACGAATTCAAAAGTCATGTTCTAGTCGACAAACATACACCAGATCCAATCGACGACATCGTTTGATTTTATATGAATTTTATTCACAATCTAAAAATGAACGAAAAATTTAATTTCAAGTCGAACAAAACACAAGACACGCACACAAAATGGACAATATAAAATTATGTCTATAGACAGTGATTTGATTCGTTCGTTTGTCTTTTACCATTGATTTGTCCAGTCTTTCTTCTTGTTAAACCAATGAAATTTGTCAAATTCTTCTCTGCAAACTAGATAGATAGAAAATTATGTTTTCATTAAAAGAAATCTTTTTTCAACCATTAAAATGCCAACCAAATATAAATACATTACATACCTATCGAAATCCGATAACAGGCAATCAACAAATCTTTCTAATTGGTCTCGATGGTAGTGGATTAGTTGTTGAATATGTTCATGCAATCAATAAATTCAAAGATCATACAATATCTCTTCATGATTCTTCATGTAAATGACATATCAAACATTTAAAATGAAGTAAAAATCTTGATTTGTTTGTTTTAGCTGATTGTCGAATATTAAGTACGGAAATTTTACCTTCGAAATTCAATCAATCTCCAACAATTATCTATGGTTATGCAAAAACATCTGGCATATCTGTAAGAGAAATTTCGTTTGAATTTTTCTTTCAATTTCAAATAATTTGATTAGAATAATGATGAAAGTACAAGTTTTTATTTCGATCGTGTACAAATCGTTGACAATACTACAAGTAAAGTCGAAAGATTACGTACGAGCTAGTTCATCTGTAACTATACTCTTTGTTTTAAGAATCAACAATGCAAAATCGTCCGTTATCATTCGCACCCAAGTTTATGAAAGTTATCACGTTCGTTTGAACAATTATTCGTTCGCAAAGAAGGAAAATCTTTCGTTTATTTAGCACAAAAAATTTGACGACAAATGAAAATGAAGTTATTTTAATCATTGCCGGTGCCGAGAAATTAGTTTTCTATAATGAAGTAAAACGAATGTTGATTTAGAAGAAAAAATCAATACTAAAAACAACGAATTTTTGCTTTAGAAAAACGAACGTACTTTACAAGATATTACGAAAACGATTGATCATTATTTTCCTGAACTAAAACAAACAAGTGGCAGGTGTGTACTGAATTTCAATGTGTTTGTTTTGTAAATAAAATTTACAAATACGAAATAGTGTCTCTGCAATCGATCTGCTGAATATACACGATCCCGAAACAAATCAAATTAAACAACGTTTGATTGTTTGTGGTCATTCGAATGGTTTACTTGAATTATTTATTTCAACAATTGAATCAGATAATAAATTTAAAACAGTACATAAAACATTGGAATACGATAGTTTTATTAGTACAGTTAAATTCTTCTATCATAATCATAAACCAATTCCAAGTAAAAAAATTAATTGATCAATTGATTGAAAATTTTCTTCTTTACTCAGATGAACAACCGCATTTACTAGTCACAAGTGCACTTGAACCTGCTGTTATCTATCGGTATTAGAAAAGAAAAAAAAGACGAAACGAATAATACGAGAGTTTTGTTGTAGAAATATTCTCGAAAAGGATTTAACCGATCCGATTGTACTCTGGGGAACGGATGCACAAGATTGCGTAACATCAAGTTGTATTTGTGATATTGATCTCGATGGTAAAAATGAAATTCTTCTCGGAACATTCGGCAAAATATGTTATATTTGCCGTATTCCAATTGATAATTATTCACAAACAAAGAGTCAAGGTCTTCAATTTATTAGCGAAATGTTTCCTGTCTGTGAAGTTTTATCAATATCAGCATCGGCCTATGGCTTGACTTCATATGATCTAACACATGATCAACTCGATGAAGTTCTTCTAGCAACGACTAAAGGTTTACATATCTATCAATTAGATTTGAATGAAGTCGAGAAATTAATTAAAAATCGTGTTGAAAATGCTTTGGAAAATGTAACGAATGGCCAGTAATTGTTTGTTTGATTTATTTTTAGATTAAATTTCCATAATCATGTCACTTGAAATCGAATCTGCTGAGTAAATTGAAAGAAGAAGAAAACTATTTATCATTTACAGATTTCGCTTGTTTTTTTTTCTCTAAAATTTAGTGTTATTCGTTTAATTCAACAATATTTAAAAGAAAACAATCTTCTTCGTACATTAGGTCAATTACAGGTTTGCAGAAGGAAAAGAAATTTCGTTTTCCTCTTGACTAATCATAATACTATTTTTAGGAAGAAAGTGGCATTTCATTGAATACAGTTGATTCTATTGAAAGTTTCAGTGCTGAAATTAATAATGGTCATTGGGATACAGTTTTACAGACGATTCAATCGCTTAAATTACCTGATAATAAACTTATTGATCTCTACGAACAAGTAAAGAAACATTGATTTGATGATTCGTTTGTTCTCATTTTCGTTTGATAGATTGTCATCGAACTAATCGAATTACGTGAATTAGGTGCAGCTCGAACATTGCTACGTCAAACAGATCCAATGATTATTCTTAAACAACAACAACCAGATCGTTATGTACATTTAGAAGATTTATTGACACGATCGTATTTCGATCCGAGAGAAGTTCGTTTTTTGTGATTCGAAAGACAGTAAAAATCGATGAACAAGTCTTCGTCATTCTGTAGGCTTATGCTGAAGGACAAAATAAAGAAAAACGTCGTCAAGCCATTGCCGCAGCTCTTTCGGGAGAAGTTAGTGTTGTACCAGCATCACGTTTACTTGCACTTCTAGGTCAAGCACTTAAATGGCAACAACATCAAGGACTTCTACCGCCTGGTAGATAATTATTTCTTGAAGAAATATTTTTGTTTCAATCATTTATTTTTAAGGTACATCCATCGATTTATTTCGTGGCAAAGCTCAAGTTCGTGAACAAGAAGAAGAAAAATATCCGAATACACTTAGTCGTGTGATGAAAGTTCGTTATCAACGACGAATAAAGAGAAAAAGAAACACAATAAGAATTACGTTTTTTGTTGTTTAGTTTGGTACAAAAGCTCATGTTGAATGTGCACGTTTTTCACCCGATGGTCAATATCTTGTAACTGGCTCGTTCGATGGTATTATCGAAATTTGGAATTTTACAACGGGCAAAATTCGTAAAGATTTGAAATATCAAGCGCAAGAACAATTTATGGTCATGGATGGAGCTGTTCTAGCGTTGACTTTTAGTCGAGATTCGGAAATGTTAGCATCTGGCAGTCAAGATGGACAAATCAAAGTAGGAGAAGAGAATTTATTTGTAATCAAAAATCGAATGAATTTCAAAGATTTGGAAAGTTTTAACTGGTCAATGTTTGAGAAAATTCGATAATGCTCATGCAAAAGGTGTAACAAGTTTAACATTCTCGAAAGATAATACTCAACTATTGAGTACATCATTTGATCATTTTATTCGGTAAGATAAATATAGAAAAAGAAAAGAAATTTACTGAAGATCGTACGATTCTTTGTAGAATTCATGGACTAAAATCAGGAAAGATGATAAAAGAATTTCGTGGACATGTTTCATTTGTTAATAATGCAATATTTACAGCTGACAATCATCATGTTCTCAGGTAGGTTCGATAAAGAAGATCGAACTAATAAATTTGCTGTTTATTTCAGTGCGAGTTCGGATGGTTCGGTGAAATTATGGAGTATGAAATCGGCTGAATGTTCGGCTACATTTAAATCTTTCGGAAGTACGGATATAACTGTGAATAGCGTGCATTTATTAGCGAAAAATACTGAGCAATTTGTTGTATGTAATCGAAGTAATACCGTTGTGATTATGAACATGCAAGGACAGGTCATTTTTCTTTTTTTTTTCGATTGAAAATCAAGAATAAATCAGTTTTCTTCGAATAGATTGTTCGTAGTTTTACAAATGGTAAAAAGGAAAATGGTGATTTTATCAGTTGTTGTGTTTCGCCACGTGGTGAATGGATTTATTGCTGTGGAGAGGATATGATGCTCTATTGCTTTAGTGTACAAACAGGAAAATTAGAAAAAGTTCTATCAGTACGTCAAGATAAAGTTAATTGATTTCATAAATGATGATTATTATTTTAGATTCACGATAAAGAAGTTATTGGTATATGTCATCATCCTCATCAAAATCTTATTGCAACGTTCTCGGAAGATGGAACGTTAAAACTATGGAAAGCTTAGCTAACTCTATCTTTGTTTTTTGTATAAAGAAAAACCCACGTATTAATTTCGAAATAAAAAAAAAAGCTCGAGTGTCTTCTTTTGTTATCAATGTCAAGGATGAAGTGTATCTTGAATTTGATTCGATCGACCATTTTTGTGCAACGTACAATGCCAAATATCTTTCGCATACTCTTCAATCGTTCGATCCGAAGAGAATTTCGCAGCTGCAGCAATATTATGCACACATTTCGAAAACCAAATATCTGGCTGAAGAAAATCTCTTGCTACTTCTTCTTGTTTGTTAATATACGATTGATAATCGCCTAGAATCATGTAATAATCACCTCGATTGATGAGTAAATCGATAAGATCATGAAAACGTGTCGGATCATCGGATGAATAGTAACCATTACGTATCTGTTCGATAGCTAGAGCTAATTCATTGTTTTTTAAATCATCCGATGGACGATAACCATATTTACGTCGTTGCTGAACTTGTTCAACTGTAAAACCAAATGTATAGATATTTTCTTCGCCACATTCTTCACGTATTTCGATATTTGCACCGTCCAATGTTCCGATTGTTAAAGCTCCATTAAGCATAACTAAAATCCAATATTTAATTTTTTTGTATAGTGAAGAGAGAATTTCATTTTACATTTCATATTTCCCGTTCCACTTGCTTCTGTTCCTGCAAGTGAAATCTGTTCGGATAGATCCGCAGCCGGAATAATATATTCAGCAGCTGTAACTCGATAGTTTTTTACAAATAATAATTTCAATCGATCACCAATATCTGAATCATTATTAATCACATTTGCAACATCATTTATTAGTTTAATAATCTTCTTTGCTATTGCATAACCTAATAGTTTTTAGTTTAGACATGGTTTTTCTTTCGTATCAAAGAGTTACCAGGTGCTGCTTTACCACCAATAAGAATTGTTCGTGGAACAAATGAGTTTTTCGCGTTCGTTTTCAATCGATTGTAGAGAGTGATTGCTTTCGAGAAACAAAACGATGAAATACTAAGATTTTTGTCAAGAAAAATCTCGATCGATTTACCATGAAGTAGACAGAGTAGAGCTCGTTTATATTCATGTATTCGTTTGATTTGTACGTCGAACATTGATTGACGATTGATTTCAATTTGATATTCATTTTCTAACATTTGAGCTAATCGTTCTTTATTATTCATCTACGAATAAGTTTTTCTCTCTTCAAATTAGAAATCGATTATTTTCATTTTTACTTTAATTTTTTGAAGACGTAAACGAATATCTTTATTCGTTGCATATCGATGAAAATTATGCAAAGTTTCATGATTCGATCGAATGAAATTCTCGCCAATACATTCAGTTAAAAGCGCAAATAATTTTGGATTACAAAGTGCAAGCCAACGACGAAATGTAATTCCATTGGTTTTATTTTGAAATTTCGATGGTGTTAGTTCATAGAAATCTTTGAACATCGTTTCACAGAGAAGTTTCGAATGTAATTGTGCAACACCATTGATTGTATGCGAACCAATTATTGATAAATACGCCATATTAACTAAACGATGAGGTGTTTCTTCGATGATTGACATACGTCGTATTCGATCATGATCCGATGGATATTGTCGACGAATCATTTCTAAATGTCGAGCATTGATTTCATAGATAATTTGTAAATGACGTGGAAGAAGTTTTTCAATTAAATCAACTGGCCAACGTTCGATAGCTTCAGGCATTAGTGTATGATTTGTATAAGCAAAACAATTGATTGTTATATTCCATGCATCATTCCATGGTAGATGTTCATTATCAAGTAGAAGACGCATGAGTTCGGGTATGGCTAATGATGGATGTGTATCATTCAATTGAATTGCAACCATTTCAGGCATGGCTCGAAAGTCAATCGGGGATGTTTGCCAACGTTTTTCGCCTTTAAATCGTCGAATAATATCATGTAAACTAGCAGCAATGAGAAAATATTCTTGTTTTAAACGTAATTCACGACCTTCGGCTATGTTATCATTTGGATAGAGAACACATGTAATACCTATGTGACGAAATAAATTCAATTCAATTCAATTGTTTTAATTATTTATCTTAATTACGTTCAGCTTTATTTCGTTCCATAACTGCATGAATATATTCACCTTCATTGAACGATTTAAAATTTAAATCACAATCAGCTTTTGCAGAAAACAAACGCATTGTATTAACAATCTAGTTTTATGTTTTCAATTTCAACAAAAAAGAGCAAAATTTGTTTTACATTATTTTTGTAGCCTGGTATTGGATAATCATAAGCTAAACGTAATGACATGAGTATTTAGTGAGTATTTGATCAGATGAATCTACCTTCAGCAATAACAGTTTCATAATCTGTCCATTCGAATGTTTTCTTCGATTCATTCCAAATAACTTTACCATAGAAATGAATCGGAATTTCATTTTGTATTCGTCGAATCTAGACATTTATTTTTTGATATCTATGAAAAATTTATTTTCAATAAATAAAATTGTTTACTTCCCAAGGCATAGGATATCGTAACCAATTATCCGGCACTTCAACTTGCCAACTAAGAAAGAACAAAAACTCGAATGAATAGACAAACAATTTGTTTTTACCCATCGATAATCTGTTGTTTGAAGATTCCAAATTGATATCTCAAACCGTATCCGTACGAAGAGATGCCTAATGTTGCCATTGAATCAAGGAAACAAGCTGCTAACCGACCGAGACCGCCATTGCCAAGAGCAGCATCTTCTTCCAATTCTTCGATATCATTCAATTTAATATTTAATGTTTCAACAGCTTGTGCCATTTCATCGTTAATATCGAGATTAATCAATGTATTTTTCATATATCGACCAATATAAAATTCTAAGCTGAATGTGAATTCTTTTCATTGAATTGAATTTTCTTGTTTAGTTTCAATCTACCTTAGATAATAAACTCGTTTATCACCTGTCGTTTGATAGAATTGTTGTGTACGAATCCAGTTTTTTGCTAAGATATCTATTTTAAAATTCGAATTGGAATTCTTTTCAAAATCACAAATATTCTTTCAACCTCGAATCGCCTGCGATAGAGCGAGATAATATTCTTGTGAACTCGAATGAAATCGATCGACCATCAATGTTAAATGTAAATGTCGATTAAAATCTTCTACAAGACTAAAATAATACTCTCAACTCCTCAACTTTTCGAACAGTTAGTTAACTAACTAACCTAACAATCGAATCGATATCTTTAATTTGATGTAATGAAACACGTAGATTTTGTGCTTCATTTTGTCGATGAAGTTCTTCTTCTTCATCAGTCGGCATATACCGAACGGATACAAACGAACTTCTCGAACGTCGTTTTCGATTTCCACTAATACTCATTTCGTTGAACAAACAAACAAAAAAACAAAGTTCAAGAATTATTTACCGCAATATTTTTTTCTTTCGTTTATTAATAACAAAATAAAAGAGAAAAGGGAAAAAAAAGAAGAAAACAAATGATTTTCTTTAGAAAAATACAAGCATGATTAAATGAATACAGATCTATCGTTCTACAAGTGTTTGTAACCAATCAATATGCATCGAAACGTTCGTCATGGCTGAATAAGCCCTATTTGTATTGCCTAGTTTAGACATAATACCAGCTAATTGCCAACGATTATTCAGCAATATCATTGCACCTGCACCTGAATCGCCCTGAAATCAATCAATCGATCGATTATTGACTAATCTTTCGAATATACAATCTATGGTCTTACCATGCCTAGAGAACTCGTACTACTTGTACTTATCGCACAAAAAGCATCTTCAGCAATATCACTAAATTGTCGTTGACATTCGATTTGAGCTTGTTGATTTTGTAATACACGAATTGTAAGTTGCTGTTGAACTAATTGTTCACTCGATGGTCCACCATATGAAATAACTCTTAATTGATCTTGATCATGAACATTGACTACTGAGGGTAGACAAATCCAATCGATTGTTGTCGAACGTTGAATACGTTTGTTTAATTTAATTACAGCAAGATCATTTTTAACTACGGCAGCATCGGAACTTAGAGATTCATAATTGGGATGCTGAAAAAAAACAGAAGTCAATTTCGTATCTGTTGCGTTTTTTTTTCATTTATTAAAATCGACATACTATAGTAAAATTTGCAATTGCATACGATTCACTTTGAATCAATTCTATACTGTTCGTACTGAGATTATACACACCGAGACGAATATCAAATAATTCTTTGAACGAATCCGGTTCATTTGTAATCGTCCATCGTCTACAAACAAACGAAACCTCATATTAATTGATTGACTGATTATTTTATACCTTCGTAAAAGTTCTTCATCGAGACAATGTGCAGCTGTTATGATATTCCAACTTGAGACAATCGAAGCTGCGCAAACATAAGTTAGATCACGATCAATATAAGTTGGATGTATAAATACAGCAGCTATCCATGGGAAATGTCCCTGTTCGACAGATTCTCCATCGATCATACGTGTTCGTCGAGCATGACTACTAACTTAAAAACAAAAAACATATTTTAGATTTCGATTTGTTGTTCTTTTTTTGGACTAAGAGAAGCAAGAGCATGCAATGATTTCTACCAATCACCCTTTTTTTTCAATTTGGCTTTTTTCGTCTTATTAAAAGCATTACTCAAAGCAGATCGGAACATACCAGCTGATGGATAATCATAACCACATTCTAATTTTAAACAGAAAACCAACAACAACAATTTTTTAATATTTTCGTTGTTTTTTCTTACCAATGCACTCATCAGAAATTCTTTGAATACAACAAGCATATGAACCACTGCGATCTTCACATCGTGAATTGTTATCACAAACATTCGATGATTCACTACATTCATCGATATCTATTTTTAATAGATTAAATCAAATTGATTTTAACAAAAAAAAAATCTGATTACTTATGCAACGATTTGATGCATCACGTCGATATCCTCGATCGCAGATGCATTCATATGAGCCAATAGTATTGTTGCAAACTTCATTTTCACCTGTACAATTTATTGAATAACATTCATTAATATCTAAACGAAAAAGAAAATAGTAGATTTCAATAGATATTTATCGAATTTACCTTCACAATGAGAAGGATTAAATGGATCTATTTGAAAACCCGAACGGCAAACACATTCGGCACTTCCATTTATATTCTTACAAATTCCATTTGTACAAAAATCAGAGGTATTACATTCATTGATATCTACAAATCATCAATTTAACTAAATTCACTGTAAATCAACCTGTTTTACCTTGACATATAAAACCATGATCTGTTGTGTGCATTTCATAGCCCTGCTCGCAAGAACACTTGTTGTTTGTCAAAAGGAAAAACAAATTAACATATTATCAAGTCGACTTTTTTTTTTTGAAAACCTACATGATAACTTCCGTCTGTATTATTACATCTTTGATTTTCACCACATGTATTTGCATCCTTACATTCATCGATATCTTGAACGAAAATCTTCGATGGAATCAATTGATATTCATTTTGCTTACCTTCACAATGTGTTAGATTTAAAGGTGGATGTTGAAAACCAGTTGTACATTCACATTCATAATCTGGTCCGTCGAGTTTTTTACAAGGAAATCGAGGATCGCAAACAGGTGGTTGTTCTTCACATTGGTTTTTGACTATGCAGAACATAAAAAAAGAGATATTCTTGTGATAATATTTGTCTATTAATTTACAATGACATTCGCAATATGTCGAATTAATTCGAACGAGTTTTTCACTTTGATCACATGTTAAATCACAATCTGCTGCTAAAAAGAAGATCGAACGTTTTTTTATTATTATCAGAATTATAAAAAAATCTATTTACATCGATCTCGAGAATAGAATACTCCTAGACCAATTCCAAGACCAATACCAGCAAGAATGATTATCGTTACTAATACAAATATATACCAATATTTCGAACATATTCCATGAACTATTATTATACAAGAGAGAAAAAAAACAATGTCATTCATTTACATTTCAATCCGAAAGAGAAAAAAAAGGATAATTAACCTTTGCCATGTGAATGTGAGACTCCGAATTGTTTTTCTAGTGCATAGAAATTCGAATGTTGAGATCGAATCGATGGACCTTCAGCTCCGCTAATATCACTTTAAACAAGAACATAAATGGCAACAATTAAATTCATATTTTGTTCTTTTCTTTTAGTTTCTATTACCTAAATGCCGCATTATTATAAGCATAGATCTGATCTCGACCGGATTGATAGACATAATTAGGTTGATTTTCACGTTTAGCTTTTTTTAACTTGTTAGCTTGTAAAACAATTTCTCCAGTCGTGTTCACATAGGAATGATCGTTAATATCGGGTGTATAACTTAAATTATCGAAATGTTGTCGTCGAGAAGAAATGCCAGCACTCATATTCCGGCCTTTTTTACATGACTAGAGAAACTAAAATACGAAAGAAAGAAAATATTTTCTTTATCTTAAATAACATCATGTATATATATGCGCAATCATAATCGATGAATAAGGTTTTCGTTTCTGATTTTAAATGACAATGACTCAAAGTTTTAACTCTTCGAATATCGACTAGTTTAATCTTTTTGCACGTCTTGTACGCTGAGATACAAGATGATATATCGTTTTACAAGCGCTTACCTTCTTTTTCGCTTTTTTTTATATTTTATTTTAAACTATCTTGTTCTCTCCTCTGTATTTCATTGTAAAACAGTCTCGTTGTTAGGTCAAATATGTGAAGAAGAAATGTAGGAGAGCATATATTCGAAAGAACGATGAAAAAAAAAGAAATAAGAAGAAAAGAAGACGAGTTTGAAATAAAGTGTAAGCATGAAGCAAGAGAGAGAGAGAGAGGGAGAAAATCTGAGTACTTGCATTTAACTCCAAGACATCGAGAAAAAAGAACAGAAAGAAAGAACGAAGAAAAAAAGAGAATTAAATAACTGTCCATATATACGTTTGCTCTTCTCTTGTTCGTTAATGCTCTTTCTTTTTGTTGTTATGCGAATGTTCAGTGAATATAAAAATCTATGCATAATTTTCACATCAATTCATTTCGACACATACTTAATATCCGCCTACTTCCAGCTGACAAGAGAACGATTTCTACTTGTTTAGATGAGTCATATTCGAATAGAAATGATTCAAATTTTTATTTTATAAAAAGAAACGAGAGAAAGAGAAAATTTATTCTTCTGGTTGATCAAAATCGTGATAATAAGTACGAGAATAATGATTATGATTTGATTTAAATTCGTATTTATTCGATGAAAATTTCGTTGTTGTTTTCTGTTGCTGCTGCTGTTGTTGCTGTTGTTGTTGTTGTTGATAAACGAAATTCAACATTGCTGTCGAACGTAGCGGGTTCACAGGTAGATTTCGTTGAATCCAATTTTCATTTGCAAATGCAAGACCTTGGTAACCAAACGTATGAATTTGCTTAACTAAATCTTCGAAATTATGCTCGACATGAGATTTAGTTTTCCGATGAGAATATGAACATCGATTCGTTTTCAATAGAATATTCTAAAACATGAATGTTCACACGTATTCATGCTAAGAAATATTTTCAATCATAAAGTTCATTTTATTTTCAAAATGCAGAACAAAATATACATTAAAAAAAATGCGGGAAAAAATTATAAGCTAGCAAAAGTTAATGACTCACATATGATCGTTCATCACGACTAAAATCTTTTTCTTTTGACATATCATTAGTCTCCTGAGGTAAAGCATTGGAAAATCTTGATTTTCGTTTTGGTTTAACAGTTTGTTGTTCTTCTTGACTATTGTCAACGTCCATACTCTCTTCATTGAAATTATCACCTGAGATAATCGTCGAAATTTTTCTATGTGTATTTTCCCATTGAGTAACAAGCAAAGAAAAATCATTGTTGAATTGTTTGATTAAATCTTCATCGCATTGATGAGCTTTTAACGATTCTAAAGTCGAATTTTGTATGATTTGAATTTGTTCGAGTGTTGTCGATTCGAGTACACGTTCGAATGCATTAGAAATCAATTGAGATAGATCACTAAAAAGAATATTAAATTGCATTTCAATTCCATATGAAATCGAATATTTTTACAATGCTGGTTTATTATTATTATGATTAGTATTTCGATTCAAACGTGGATCTTTAATCGATGAAGATGTTTGTGAAGTAATTGGTTTATATTGTATCGATGGTTTTGTTGAGATTTCTTTTTTATCGGAACCGAGTATAATTAAAAATAATTGTTTCGACTCGAATGAATTCGGTAAGAAGAATGTCGAAAGAAGCTTTGTTGGACAATCTTTTGTATCAGCTGCAAGAACATACATAGTACGAATAGATTTTATTTGAGGATATTTTGCAATCACATTGGCATGTTTCGATGAACACATTCGTTCGACATATTGAGAAAATGTTCGTCGAATTCGAGGATCGTTTGACGAACATGTTAATGTTAGAATGAGAATATCTCGTAAAGGAAGAGATCGTTGCACGTAATCCCAAAGAGATACTGTTGTTAAACGTCCTTGAATATGGAGATGTTGAGGAATTGATTCGACGAGAGAGGTTTGATCGCCATAGATATGAACTGTTTGACAGAAAAGATTTGTATGGGAGCCGTGAATCTGACCGAACCAATGATTCGTCAAACGAATTTGAGATCTTCAAGAAAATCAACAAGAATAATTTTAAAATATGTATTTGCTTAGAAAGATAAGATTTTTACGTGGTTTTATTCGATGGATTCGAATTATTTGCGAGAGTTTTTTTCTCAACAAAGACAACGTCGTCTTTGTCATCGGACGAATGTTCACTTGCATTCTCATCTTCATCATAAATAAACGCATCAGCGCCTGTAGGACTTTCAGGTTCGATATAATCATTTTCTGTATCATCCATTGTCATTGTTGTTGTTGCTGTTGGTGCTGGTGCTACAACAGTTGAAACCATTGAATTCGATTGGTTTGTCACTGGTAGTAGTGGTGGTGATGATGGTGTTACTACAACAGTCGAAGTTATTTGATCGGATTCATTTGTTGTTGGTTCTTGAAGGTTATCTTTGAGTGGAACTGTTGCTGATTCATAAATATCATTGACAACACCTTGTCGAACTAAATTTCTTAGTTTCATTTGTTTCCATGCTTCATCTCGCTCTTGATTATCCTGACGAATACGTTCGACTTCTTTTTCAAATTCATCATGAAGTTTTTCTCTTGTTTCTATCAAAAAACAAGAATTTTCAAAATGATCGAAAAAAACTAACAAGCGTAATCACCTGGTGGTAACATATCTTTCGATTCCATGGCCACGATTTCTTGAGCTATTTTATTTCCCAAGGAAATCTCTCGATAGAAATACTAAAATAAACAAATGAGTTTTCATTCGCAGCATTTTTCGATGAGATTTACATTATTGTTTAGATTGGATATATTGGCAAGTATAGCACGATATTTATGTCTATAGGCTGTGCCTGTATCACCATTGACACGAAACATTTCGGCTTCAATCTTGTTAACACGATCGACAATATTACTTTTGATATAATTTTTATCACCATTTTTTTCAAGTCTAAAGAATATAAAATGAAAAGAAATGTTTCAAAGAAAACAAAAAAAAACTTTTCATACCGCATAATAATTCGATCGTAGAAATCTGTCGAAACTTTCTTTCGAATATTTTCTATCGGAGATGTTTTGTTGACTAATGGTTTGACAGGTTTGACTTTGGGTTTTGACCGTTGGATAGACTGTTGTTTCATTGCTGGTTTGATGAGTTCGTAGGATGGATGATTGGAAAGCCATATTCGAAGATTTTCAACTTTAGGAACACGACTTCTCTCGAGATATGTTTTTGTTTTACTTTCAAATAGAATAATATCGTTCATAGTCAATACTGAATGAGTATTCTATGGAGACAAAAAATTTACATTAAATTTTAAAAAAACAAAGAATTTGTTTACTGTTAATTTAGTTTTTTGAATTAAATCAAGTATTTCATTGACATGACGACGAATACAAGAGAATGAACAATAGACCCAATCGGTTTTGGCCGGTTTATGACAAGTTGAGACAACACATATTGTTTTTAGTTTCTTATTTTTGTTGAAAGATAACTCATCAGAAGGTGAGATGGGATCATTTGTTGGAGAAAGTTTATTATTCTTTGAAGTTAAAATATTATCTGAACGTTTTCGTTTGGCTAATACCACTTCATCACCATCTGATGGTGATGGCGAAGTAGAAGAAGAAGAAGATTTGGCTGATTGCACCGGTGTATCTATTGTACCCTGACAAATTGAACATTTAAACAAATTACCACTTGTTTCAATAGCTTTCGCTTGCTCTTCACTCATTCCAATACTAATAATTGAATAAAATGAACATTCGTTTCTATTCTCTTTTTCACTTATTAATTATCCTACCAATCCGAATGAAACCAATTTGCACAGGAATCACAACGTAGCATCGTTCGTAAATGATCCCATGGTTGTTTGCATAAACACCAAAGTCGTCGAAAGATTTGTTCATCATCATCGTCATTACTAATTGTTTTCTCATTGGAATCTTCTATTATCTGTATAACATCATTATTATTATTATTATTGTTATTATTATTATTATCATCGTCGTCATCAATTGACAAATCGATGATTTCAATTTCACCATTCGGTTGTCGATTGGTTTTGTTTCTCTCAGGTGATATACTGAATGCCCACATATTTTGATGCATATTGTCGTATATTCCACGGTCAAGATCACGATAGTTTAGTTTCGAACGATTAGGACGTTGAGGATAAAATTTACGATGATGCTTACATTCACTGAAAAAAAAAGAAAATATGAAATGATTCAATGTTATTAATTGTTCAATTGACTTAACTGTAAATATCCTGTCTCGTTTGATGTTAGACAAATATTGGCAGACAAATCGATATCTTGATAACATGAAGAAAAAAAAGAAAAGGATATTAGCAAAGATAAAATCTCAGTTCATGCTTAGAAATAAAAGATGTGTTTATTTTAAACACACACACACACCTGTCATTGAATGTTTATATTAAGAACGGAGATAAACCAGAAGATATTATAAACTATATTCTCTTTATCTAATTGTTTCTTATTCTTAAGTCTATAATAAATCATCTGAGTGCAGGAAAAAAGTGAAATTTGGCGCTTAGAAATTAGTCAATGTGCCAATGATGAAACATTTTCTTCTTAGTTTTATCACGAGTAGCGGAGGATAAAAGATGACAACGATCATAAAAAATGAACAAGTGCACCAATTTGAAAAAAAAACAAAGAGAATAGTAACAACTGTGCGAATAAATGAAAATGGGCACCAGTTCAAAGAGAAACGGGGTTGAACGAACGATGAGCATAAAAAAGAGAAGAATATTCTTGTAACGAATATCTGTTTAGTTTTTGTTGTTTAACGGGATTAGATAAAGGTTGAGGGGAGAAGAATCGATCAGTGAGAACCACTCCGTGAGATGGAAGAGAAGGAATGAATTAAATTCTCTCTCTTTGCTTGTTCCTTTTATACCTGAGTTATCCAATCAATTAAGAATCTATTCTCTTACTCTTGAGATTTTGTTACATCTGATGGTCTGCAATATTCAAATTAATATCATTTGCTTAATTAATCTAGACCTTTCAATTCCCTCGAAATCAGGGTTGTGGAATGATGAGCAGAGATTAATTCTCAACTTTTTAATCTCGAAATGATGACCAGAGATAAATCTCAAATAATGTCTACGAGGTTTCATGAATAACGACCCCATCTCTATTGGCACA
>Ga0209914_1000379_pt1 | contig 61407 bp, 68 predicted proteins | sample ThiBiot_500_plan_FD_183949 | JGI IMG/M metagenome (GOLD analysis project Ga0209914, IMG submission 183949) | Wastewater bioreactor microbial communities from Cape Town, South Africa - Thiocy_cont_500_plan (SPAdes) | ecosystem: Engineered > Bioreactor > Thiocyanate-remediating > Anaerobic-Aerobic...
AACAACAACAACAACGAAGAAGAAAGTCAAACGACCAGTCCTACCATCAGAATATCATTGTTCACTTAATTTATCACGTATTGATCTATCTCAATACGATCTTGACCTACCGCCGCCGCCACCACATTACATCAGAGAGACTTCATCATCGGAAACACGTAGAAATCTTTGCTCGGAAAACATGAAACAATACATCTTTTGTTTTTAGTATCGTCATGCGATCAAGAATTTGAACTTTCCAGACCACAGAGAACTGAATCCATATTGACAACGAAACGAAAGTTATCCGATGCCGAGACTACAGTGCCAAAACGTTTATTAAACATCGTCGAAGGATTTTCAACGCCCGATTTAAATGAAATGGAATCAACTAACAACGAAGACGTCGTTATTTCATTCAATGAAGAAGATTCACATTTATCTTTATCAACAACAACAACTGACGATTCTCTACCAACTCTTACCAATGAAATTGTCACACAAGCTGTCAATAGTATCGTCACGGCTAAATCGGATTTGCATATTTCGAATCCAATATCATCGGAAATAACCGATCTATCTCCCGAAGATTGTATTATTATTGTTCCGTGTTCAGATGACGATCTCGATGATGATGATGACGATGACTTCTTTATACGTAGTATTCAAACGAACTTGAATAGCATCGAGTCAGATATGAAAAGCAATACTCATGATCCTCCACCACTACCACTACCTCTTCTTCCTCCTTCTCTTTCAAATCAAACGACAACTACTGCTCCATTACGCAATCCATCTTTGACACGAAGTTTGTCCAAAAACAAAACAAAAGATTTTCTTTGATCAATTTCGATGTTTTATTTAGTTCTTTCAAATGCTGATCGTTTTGAATCAAATCGGCTATCAACATCTTCACGCTCTTCAACTTGTTCTTCCCTATCTGTAATTCATTTTTCTCTTTCTCTCTCTCTCTTTTTATTCATTATTTTTCTTCGTAGACAACCATTATGCATCCACATAGTCCACAAACTCCACTTAATCTAACTGCAGTATTAATTCCTGACAAAATTCTTCACAAAAAACAAACTCGATCACCATCATCACCCTCAATTTTCACTCGTTTCGACACATTGATTCCTATTCAAGCTCAGGAATCTCAAGTCGATCCACGTTTAATCTATCGTTTGAAAACGATCACGACTGATCTTCGTTGGTCAATTCCTTGTTCTCAATGTTTAATTTCGCCATATACTGTTCCAAAGACATTCGAACCATCAACACGAACAATTCTCTTCGAACGAAAATCTTCAACTGATTTCGTCGATCCACGTCGTGACTCATTAAAAAATGCCATTCTCAGTCATATTTATCATCGTTTGAAAATTCTTCTGCCAAACATACGTCTCACGAATAATCTCACTCAATGTCAACAACTTCTATTCGAACAAACAAACTTTCAAACAAACTGTTCGTTACATCTCGAATATCTTTTACATCAACTCAAACAAATTGACGATACGAATTTCTTGCAAATGATCAAAACCAACGAAGAATTTCAACTATCAACTGATGTTCTCCAATTGATTTCGAGTTAGATTTCCTTTATATATATCAGATAAACATTTCTATATATATATACATATGTTTTTTTTCTTGTTTTTGCTATGCTGAAAAGTCTTTCCATTGATGTGTTCGATGTTGTTTTCTTTTTCTTCTTTTGATTTAGTTTAATTATGAACAGAAAAATGAAATAGTACTGATACAATGTCAGAAAATTGAATTTTGATGATGTCAATGCGTATCAACAATGACCGAGCAAAGTATGTTCGAGATAAGACTGAGGTGAGACATGAAGAAGGATGAAAAAAACGAACAACGCAGAAGCTTATCTGTCATTTTCTGCGTAGCTGATGATGAGTAGTAGTTCGAATGCAACACAATCGCCGAATGTAACGCAAGATGATCTCGAGAATGTCAGTCATTATTTGTATATGATCATCTATCCGATAATATTTCTATTCGGTATCATTGGTAATCTTCTCTCATCATTACTTTTCTCAATAACAAATTTAAATCGTACATCATGTGGAATCTATTTTCTTCTATTGGCAATCGCCGATTCAACCGGTCTGATTGCTGGACTTCATCATTGTTTGACAATTGGATTCGATGTAACCGTACCAAATGCAATCTATTGTCGTGTTCGAAATTTTCTTCTCTATGTGTCAATGGATTTGGCATCGTGGATGATCGTTGCAATTTCAGTCGATCGATTTCTTAAAGTTAAATTCCCGATCAAAGCTGGCACGTATACAACGAGAAAAATCTCGTTGATAATATCGTGTACGATTATTGTTGTATTAATTCTCGAGAATATGCATTTAGCAACGATATTTATCGGAGATTTCAGTGAAAATGCAGCTGATAATTGTAATCCCAATCCGAACTATCCGACTTATGTTTATTTTTTCAATAAAATTTGGCCATGGATTGATTTTACGACATTTGCTGCTCTACCTTTTCTCATCGTTTCAATATCAAATGGTTTCATTATTTACGAACAGTACAATCGACGTGTTAAACTTCGTAATCGTCATCTCGATCGAACATTCATCATTCTACTCTTAACGAGTTCAATGATTTTCATTCTCTGTAATCTTCCAATAACAATTCTCGGCATTATCTACCCGTACGTCTCATCATCCTACGACACGAATGACATGTACGATAAAGCTGCGTTTGCTTATGATATCCTACGTTTACCTTCGTACGGTTCGTTAGCATTGAATTTCTATTTGTATTATTATACATCGAATGTATTTCGTCAACAGGCAATTTTGCTATTGAAACGTATATTTCGAAGAGAAACACCGATCGATGACGATGAAATCGCGCCCATCGATCAATCGGATGAATATTCTCAAACATCGAGATCATCGACTCGAGAACGCAGTTTTATTTTGAATTACTATCGACAAGAAAATCTGTAAATTTAATCACAAACAAATATTGTTTTTTCTTTTTATTCTATTTTTAATAAATCAAAAAAAAACACACGCACAGACATTCAATTTATTTCTCAACCGAATAACGAATAAGTCCATCGTAGGTTTTCGATTTTTTCTTATCGATAAATTGCGCATAAACGATAATTTCTCGATCGGGAACGTTGATCTGTTGTTTGAATATGTCATTTTTGAGTTTCATCTCATCTAACCAAATCCCATCGAGTGAAATTCGAGCGCTCAACGCATTCGGCATTCGACAACGAATGGTTACTTTCGTTCCACGTTTCAGTACGCCATCGAGCGGCGAAAATAATTGACATTTATGTTCAGTAAATTTTCCGAATGTAATAGGCAAACATTTACTTCGAAGAGAACTCTTATCGTTGATTTCTAAGCCGAATTCGAGAACGTTTTTAAGTAAATTTACCGAAGAAATTTCATTAGCAAACACGATCAATGTATGAAACCCGATTTTATATGGCGAAAATAAACATTGCCAAACTTGTCGACTGAAATCATATTGTGTTAGTGTTGTACCACGTGCATCATCTTTAATCGAACATGTCAATTGAATATTATCAGGCGCATGAATGAGAACTTCAGCAAACGATTGTTTCGCATCGAATGAAACGATACTCGAATAACGAGGCGAGATTATACTTAAATTAAATATGAAATAATACGAATGCAATTGTGGAAGACGAAGATAATCATGCATAGTTATTGGTTTAGTCAGTAATTGCCATTGGCAATCTTCAGGCAAATGATTGTAAATCATTTGTTCGGGTCGTGTGAGGAAATAATGAGGTTTGAGATCTTTTTTATATTCATGATTGCCATCGATATATCCTGTGCCCCAGGCTGAATCGATGAGATACCAGAATTGATTGTCGAATTGTACAGCATTCCACGTGTGATTGACTGAGGAGAAATCGGATTGATCGATTTTGAAACTGTAATCTTTGGCATAGCCGAGAATTTTTACACAAGGAATTTGAAGAGCATCGCAAAGCGCTTGAAAAATCGATGCATAACCTTCGCAAGTACTTTTGCCTGATCGAAAGACATCTTCAGCTTTTTGATGTCGATTATGACTATTGAAATCGGCATCGATATCGTATCGAATGTTTTCAGCAATCCAATAGTAAATTATCCAGAGTCGTTCGAGAATCTGCTTGTTGAGAGTTAACTCAGTAATTAATGTGACGAGATGATTCAATGACATCGCTTTCCATGTGTTGATTTTCTCACGATAAAACGGATTGTCAACAATCATTTGTCGTTTTCTACAAAATCGTGTATCGAATGCACGAGGTTCGAGTGGATTGATATCGATTGATGTTTGATCAATCGTATATTTGCTCATTGTTGTTGTTGTTCGTTCGCTAATTCGACTATCTCGATCGTTGGTGTAAATTGATTCCGATAGAGTATCGGTTGTTATCGGTCGACTGTGCGTTAGACGAGAATTTCGACTTCTTGTACGTGCCATTCGACGAACCTGATTTCGATAGATTAATATCGGTGTTAACGAACGATACGGGTCGATATATGCCGATGCATAGTAAACAAATGGTTGTTTATCTTCGACATAGATCTGACGAACAGGTCGACGGCGTTTTTCTGTGTGAGTTTTTGCTGGTGGTTGTGATGTTGGGGATTTCGATGTGTAACGTGGCACTGATCGAGGTCGAGTACGACTCAATGGTGCTGGTGCACGAACGTTTTCTAATTGTGTCGTTAGTGTTGAACTAATGACCATGTTTGAGAGAAACAAAGAGAAAGTTAAAATAGAAGAAAGAAAACCGTCAATGCGTCGACCTTGCCGATGCACGCACAATTCTCAATTTGAAAAACAGTAACATCAATTCACACGTCAACAATGTTAAAATAAAACAAAAGAGAATTTCTATTCGACATCATCAATGTTAAAGAATATTAAAAACAAACAACTGAAATCAATTGACAAATAAAACCATTAGATTTTTCGTTTTTTTTTATTACTTCAGGCGGTATGGCAGCATGTGCATAAACGATTGTTTCGTGATAATAGAACAAGAAAAGTAGTTGACTAAAACTGACGATGAGGTCATAGATCAAAAATATTATCAGTGTCATTTTCTGTCAATATTGTTTCAATTTTTCATTGAGAAAAAACATTCGCTACTGTTCTCATGCCTATAAATTCGGTTGATTTGTCAAAATCTTGTTTTTCAAAATTAAAATGAATATAACATGTATCGATAATATTCCACTGAATTCTACGTCGACAATAGATGTACATAATCAATTACGAACTATTATTAGTTATGTATATATGATTGCTTATCCGATTATTTTAATCGTTGGTTTTATTGGTAATCTATTATCATCGATACTTTTCTCAACAACAGATCTTTGTCAAACATCATGTGCAATTTATTTTCTTCTTTTAAGTATATCGGATTCGATTGCATTGTTAGGTGGTCTTCATCATTGTTTAGTTATTGGTTTTCACATAATAATTGCAAGTCCGATTTATTGTCGTGTGCGTCATTTTCTTTTGTATGTTTTCATGGATCTCGCATCGTGGATGGTCGTTGCCATATCTGTTGATCGTTTTTATAAAGTCAAATATCCTCTTCGAGCACGTATTTATTGTACACGAAAATTGACTCTAATCATTTCGTTTACAATCACTGGAATTCTTATTTTGAAAAATATTCATCTATCAACACCGTTTATCGGTAATTCTTCAAGTAAAAATTCCGATGACAAATGCGATGCGAATCCCGACTATCCGAAATATGTTTTTTTCTTTTCAAATATTTGGCCATGGATTGATGTTACAATGTTTGCATTATTACCTTTTCTCATTATCTTACTTTGCAGTAGTTATATAATATATAACCAGAGAAAACGACGTTTGAAGTTCGGCACTCGAACACTTGATCGATCGTTAACAAAATTTCTCTTAATCAGTGCTATATGTTTTGTTATCTGCAATTTTCCTTTGTCAATCTCAATGGTTCTATATCCGTATCTGTCCGGTGAAAATAATAAGACAGAAGCTCAATATGCCACAGCAAGCTTTCTACTTGATCTTTTTCGCTTACCATCATATGCATCCTTGGCATTGAATTTTTATTTTTATTACTATTCATCGAGTATATTTAAACGGAAAGCCGTTATTCTTTTTAAACGCATACGTCGAATGTCGATTAAATCCTCGGATGAACCCATTCAAACAATACAAATCCAATCTCGAAACAGTGGAATCTCAACCAAGACTTAGAACAACATTGAACTGATATTTTTCTCTTGTTATATGTCTGTTTCTTGCGAATAGTTTTGAAATCCATCTTCGTGTCGTGGAGCGACACCTATCGTCAGTGTTTGTGATTTGTTTATGGCCGAATGAAAAATAAATTAGAAATGAGACGAGTTTTTTTTTTATTTATCAACAGATCTCGTCCTTTTTCGTATGTAGGTGATAGCATAACCATATCTATATATCTCTGTTGTTTCGCTTGAGCAAACAGTTAGTTTGTTATTTTTTCTTTTAGAAAAATGAATATTTTTTTATCAATTATTCTCATTACATTCGTGATCTGTAAGACTTAGAAAACAATTTCGAATTGATTTTTCTATTTACTCAAAAACTCGATTCTAGACTCAAGTCAAGCTGGTCAATGGCAAGTCCATAATCAACCAGATTATTTATCAATTGCAACAAACAACAACGACCAAAAAGAACAATATTCCGTAGGCGATTTCGTAGATAATTTACAAACACTTTTCGGCTTTTCATCGGATCAAGTAAACAGCATTTGCTTTTCTTTTCTCGAATGCGATTGTTTTGATTGAAAATAGGATCAGAATACTGCTAAGCCTTTAATTTTTTCAAAACAACCATTAGAAATTCCAGAATCGACATGGTTGTTTCATATCGAAGGACTTCCTCAATTATCTGACGATGGTATTCAATTACAAGATGTAAGTCAAGTTTATCATCGAACAAAAGATAAGATTTCGTTGTAGAATGCTCCATTCGATATTAATACAATTCGAAGTAAATTAAATCAAGTTGGTAATGCCGATGATTTGAATATAGCTTCAATTCTCATTGTAAGATTCGACTAAAATCGTTCGATTTATTCGAATTTCTATTGAATATCTCTTAGACTTCGCAATCGGATATTGATAATCTTGAACAAACTCTTGAAGGTCAAGTAACAAACTTAGATAAACAAGTAAAACCAACTGATTTCATTCGAGTATATACATATCATTTCCTCTCTTCCGTAGACACCAATTAAATACATTGTCATCACCTGTGAAGAATGCAAAACTCAAGAATCAATCGATAAATTACAAACATTATTAAAATCTTCTATTGATAAAGTAACTTTCGAGAAAAGAAAAAAAAACTATTTCATCGATAATTTCGATTAGATTATTGCCAAAGACCCTCAATCCTTCACAATGACATTGACTACTCGAGAAAATGCTCGTGTTCGTCGAGCTCGTGAAGCCGAAGACGAACTCGTAAGTCTCTCATTTTCACTCGAAAATTGTCTTATCAACTAAATTCTTTTCAATCTTAGCGTGCCAATGGCACAATCGAAATCGCTACGATGTATTCCGATGAATATCCAACCATGTTCAATCTCTTCTTTTGGACATCATTAACCTTGGGCCTTGTCTTAATCAGTATTGTTTATGTTTTCTTGACCTTAGATCCCGGTTCGGACACAATCATCTATCGTATGACCCAACCACGATTAAAAGTTGACTAAATAATTGATTTTTCTTTTTCCTTCAACGAACTGCATTTGAATTCGTCTTGTCTTTTTCTTTTTATTTATTCATCTATGCTCTCTAAATTTCGATGTATGCCCTTTCAAACTACTTTTCTTTTTCCTGTCGATGTTGTTCGTTCGGTTATGTGATTCGCAAAAAAAAAACAAATATATATATAACTCGTCATTCCATAAAACCGTAGATTGACATTTTACTGATGAGAAAAGATCGAATATATTATGTTAATCATCTCGATGAGTTAAAAAGATATTTTATTTACACTCATAAAAGAAAAAAAAACTACAAAAATGAATTATGATGAAGTAGTTTGAGGATTTAAAGATTGACCCAATTGTTTGTCAAAGGATTGAATATATTGGCCAAATGATATGCGTACTTCGAGCAAAGCTAAAGAAGAAAATTTCGATATTCGGGGAATAGTTTTTTTTTCGAAAACGAGAACTGACCTGGATAATGCATGATCAAGATTTGAAAGAGATATAAAGTACGTGGATTTTGTTCGGATGAAATCAAATGTAAGATTTTCGCAATGAGTATCGCCATTTTCTTTAGACGAAGAAAAACAAACTATCGAAAGTATTGAATTGAAATCGAAAAACAAACCTCATTAATCGACGATAAATTCGATTGACAAATGCCTTCGATAATATCCAAAACACCGGATTGTTGACCTAATTGAATACGAGCAATTAAACCTAATACCCATGTCCATGTTAACCACGGATAAATACGAATAGCATTCATTGTATAACTATAAACTTCACGTGTTTTATTCTAAAATACACGAATATTTTTTTTCGAATAAATGCTTCTTTTCTTTGGTCTTTCAACGTACAGTGAGAAACATGGATAGACATGTTAGTAAGTGTACATCCATTGTATAGTTCGGATCATTTAATTTCGGCATTTCTTTTAATGCTGCCGATGATATTCGATTATCGGATGTGACCATACCCATTGCACAAAGTGCAGTTATCGCACTTGAACAAACAGGTTTCGTTTGATAACTACGACGAAACGAAATCGAATCATTTTGTTCGATTGATTGATTGAAAGGAATAGTTGTTACCTTCGAAAGAGATGTTTGACACTTCCTTGTGCGTCAATATTTCGTTGATAAAGTCCGAGGAATGTTAATAGAATCGATCGATCTTGATTCGATGTCGCTGGATCTTCGATCATTTGTTTTAAAACTAATTTTCAAAAGAAAATGAGTAAACAACTTGACTTTTTATTTCGAATTCATACGTTCACTGGCATCAGCTCGTTTATTCATCTTTCCATAAGCTATTGCGATCCAAAGAACGTCCAATAACGTCAATTTAACACCTTGTAAAACAAAAGCATCCAGTTGTACTTGATCACTTCGACTGAAAATCAAACATTTAGAATTTCGATATCAAACAAATTTCGTACCATTTCACACGTGCATAAGCATTTTGAATGAGTTTCGATCGTTCATTCGGCGGATTGATTTGAGTAAATGATCTAAATGAGATAAATTTAAAAAGAAAACAAGAATAATTCGTCTCTCTCTCGTACAGTTGATACGCATTTGCAGCTTGAATAAAACGTTGATTGAATTCGTGGATTATGCCCAAACATTGCAATGCATGTGTATCCTGACGATTTCGTTCTATGAATACTCGTAGAATGACGATTTTCGATTTATTGTAAAAAAAAAACTTACGAATGTATTTCGTTAAAGCGTCAGCAGCACGTTGATTTCCATTGAGATCATTGATTGCGTATGAATAAGTTCGTGTTGGTTTATTTTCTGGTTTAACGAGAAGACTTGCAATAGCTTTGCCATAACCATATAAACTTTGACACTACAAACAAAAAAAAACGAAATGCTATTTGTGAATATGAATCAAATTTCGTTCTACATGATTCGAAAGATCGACACAATGTCGGTAGAGATCAATCGATTCATTGTAATCAACTTTTTCTGCAACTAATGCCTAGGAAAATTCAGATTGTTCTCTTTCATCAGAAATTTATTATCGTTGTTTTATTACTTGACCAATCCAAGCTAATGGATAAGCTGGATCTGTTTGTTGAGCAAATGAAAATGCTCGATTAGCCAGAGTTAAATTCTCAAATCGATAGTAGACGAATCCAAGATTAGCATAAGCAATAGCTGATCGTTGGAATTGAATCGATTTAAAAAAGCAATGTTGTGCAAACGCACATTCATTTAAAACTTGAGGGAAAAAAAATATTCAATTTGATTTCAAACGAATTATTCGATTTAATTGATCTACCTGGATGTGCAGCAACAACACCAAGTGCATTCCAAAGTAGATAATCGTTTGGTTTTAATGAAATCGCTATTTTCAAATATTCCGATGCCAATGTCAACATTCGTTGATCATCAGAATTAAGTCGTGATTGAATATAAACACATTGTGCTAAACACGACCAATGGACAGGCGAACGAGGTTTCAAACGAATCGCTTGCATGTAGCATCTGAACGAAAAAAGAACAAAGATTATGTATTGTTTCTCGATTGATTGATTATACTTTTGTGCTCGTTGAAGAAGCTCGATTTTATTCAAAACAATACATCCATCAGCATCTTTGATTTTATTATCGTCGAATTTTTTTGTTAACGACGGTAAACGTATGCGTATGAGATCGTCATGAACAGGATGTAGGAGCATGCATGCATCACCGTATTTCTTCCATACGCATGCATAATTCGGTTGTAAACATAGAGCATCATGAAGTGACTTGAAAAGAAAGAATTCGATTTGTTTGAGAAAGAAAATTTTACTGTTAATGATTGTTGAATATGCGAAACGGCTAGTTGATCTTTATATCGGCCTAGTTGTTGAATAGCTAGATAGAAATAGGCTTCACCTTTGCCTTTTCTTGCAAGAAGATATTTCGGTGATTGGGAAATGACTTTATCGAAGAGTGCAATCGCTTCAGTATATCGATTGAGCAGTGTCAATGTAAAAGCTTGTCGTGTTAGTGAATACAATGTTTCACTTTCGAGAATTGCTGCTTTATTGTAACAATTTGCAGCTGTTTTGATATTGTTCGTATGCAAATGTGCATCGCCTAATGCTGACCAACTCGCACTTGAATTTAAAAAGAAAAAACGAGATCGATCGATGAAAAGAGAAAATCGAATTTACCCGGATACAGGCGGACGTCGAGTGACGATTTGTAAAGCTTTAACAGCTTTATAAACATCGTTGACTCGAAGAGAAACAAGTCCAATACGAAAATGTGCCCATGTTTTTGTAACATCCATGGCTATGATTCGTTCGAGAATTTCCAAAGCATCAGACTACAAAATCACATGAAAATCAATTCGATTATTTCTTCACTTTCGAAATATTTTACAATTTGTTCAGCTTGAAGTAGATTATCCACGTAATTTATCTGAACATCTTCGATATTCTCATTCAATTCAAAAGCTCGTTTCGAATACGCCAATGCCTCCGGTAGACTCTGTTCGATTTCTTTAAAATATCGACTTAAATTCGCATAATTCTCCCAAAGATATTCATCCAATTCAATTGCCTAAAATCAACCAATCAGTTAATTTCTGCGAATAAGATGAAATCTACTTTATCAAATGCGTATTTGCATTGATCTTTATTGAAAATATCGTTCGAACGTTGGATGGAGAGGTAAGCTTGACCAACAGCCAGCCAACCTTGAACAGTCAATTCGAATAATTCTTCGTTTTCGTTTGCCTCTTTCAATGCATTTTGAACGCTAAACAAATTCGATAAAACAAACCGAACGAAAATGATTTTTCGTTTTACATTTTCAAAAGTTCAGCTGGATGCTCTTCGAAAAGCGTCAATTGCAGACGAAAAGATAACTCTTCGATTGTATCTAAACGGTCTTTCAATGTTTCATAACAAGTTCGAGCTTCGACTGCCTTGCTGAGTTTTACATAAGCATTGAATTGACCGGCAACGGCACGATCATGAAATTTATTCGGAGCATTTCGAACCTTTTGATTGTTTTACATCAAATCAAATCAATTATTTTAATTAAACAAAATACTTTATCGAATAGTTGAATCGATTTCTCATATCGACCTTGATCATATGTAACCATACCCAAACAAAGATCGAGTAAAGATTCAACTGATGGTACAACATCTTTCTGAATAAAATTCGGAAATTTTGTTTTGACTAAAAACACAATCGAAATTTAAACAATCGAATAAATACAAGAAAATCCAACCGATTGGAATTAAATCCATTGTGGTTTTAATAATATGCAAATGCGCATAGCAAACTGTCTTTAGGATTAGAGTTAAATATTGACCATCTAGAGAATCATCGAATGAATATAATAGAAAAGAAAAAACTATAGAAAATCAGAAATAGACCTTCTTCTTGATCAACAGTTAGTAATGATTCCAATGCAGTTGAATATTTTCCATGTCGAATCGAGAAGAATGCTTTTCCGCAAACAGCAGGTGCTGATATTCGATTAGTATCAGTCGGTCGAACGCGATTCAATGCATCAGTTAGTTTACTAACTGGCGCTAGCGTGTCGTCTAAATATCAAAATACATTCGATCGAAAATAGTCTAGTCAATTTTTTTTACATATTTGCGGAAGTAAAGATTCAAGAATGATAATAATCAATGTATTCTGTGCAACTGTCGAGTCCGGAAATAATGTCAAACATTCGTTACAATAATCGATTATATCTGAACTTGTACGGCCCATCTTTTAAAAAATCGAATGTAGTATTTATTTATTTTTGCTCGATTTTCTTACTTGACAAATCGATCGAATATATTTCTCGTAATAGGCCAATCGTTCGGAATTATCTGAACTACTTTGTGATAACCAAAAGTAATTGCTACTTAACTAAAAAAACAAGATTAAAAATAGATTTTTTTCTCTCTATTTGAACGAACGAATTCATTGAGATTAGTTGGTATGGTCTTCAAATTTGCAAGCATTTCAATCGATAATAATCGAAAAGATTTTTCATCTTCTTGTTTCAATTGAAGTTGTTTCTCTTCGATTATATCTCGGCAAAGTTCACCGATTTGTAGACGATAGGGATTCATTTGTTCGCTGGCTGCCGATGAAGAACTGATCAATTTTTTCAAATATTCAATATATTTCTTCGCGTAATCAAAGAATTTATTCACATCACTAATACAAAAGCTATGAGAAATTTCACATTTCAGTCACAAAACATACGATGATCGAGTTAACGAACATAATTTTCTAAACGAACTACCAATATCTCCATCCGTAAGAAAACCAGGCGCTCGTTCACCTAATTGTATCATTCCCTAGAAATACACCGATAAAAAGAAATAAAAATAAAAGATAACAAACTTGATAGGCAAGTGATTGATTATCATCGAGTTCAATCGCTTTATTCAACGCATATTGAGCTTGATTGAACTGTTTTAATTCTTGTGCACAAGCAGCAACCATAATCCAGCCTGTGTAACATGTTTTATCTTTTTTTACGATTGCCTAAACGAAACCAAATCTTGTCGATTCTAGTTCAACAATCGATCTCACTTCGCATATCTTCAAAGCTCCATTATGATCTTTTTGATTAATCAAATCTCGAGCTTGTTTCAATTGAGCTTTAATTTCTTTTGCGTCTGCCGGGTTAGCTGACGATGCCATTTATTCAAAAAAAGGTTTTTCGTTTAATCTATAAAATATAAATAACTTATTCAATTTTTATTTTCCTGATATAAAAAAGAATAACGAAAGACAGGATTTATCTGACGATGTATGAATTGATATTTACAAGATTGCTTTCGAAAATAAACAAACCATTTCCTTTCAAACCAAAATTTCGTTTGAAATGTTTCGTATTCGTCTTGGAAATTTTCTCCATGAAAATCAATGCATAAATTCAATTGACTTAAATTGGGCAAATGAACAAGTAAATTCGACCATTGTTCACCATTTGCATAAGCTTGACCGATAGTTTTAACCGATAGATATTCAATTTGTGGAAAACATTGAATTAAATCGAATGTTGATTGAAAATGACCGCAGAGAATATTCAATTTCAAGTAATTCATCTTGGTTATTAAACGAGAAAGACCATCGTAGTTTAAATGTTTGAGAATATCGGGATAGAAAAAGATTGCACAACGAATATTGATCTGTAATCGATCGATTTGAATTCTATTCGCAAATGATTTGTGGAGAAGTCGAAGTGTTTTAAATGGAGGACTAGTTTCGATGAAAACATGAGAAAGACAACGTGTTGAACAACGATTTGATGATGGATAATTGGCAAGAGTTAGTTGGCAAACGGTTTCATTTTGTGATTGAATATCGGAATGTTCGAGAAGATAAAGTGAATGAAGAGATGAAAGTGTTGGTAGAATCGACAAAACGGATTCTAATTGTTCGAGATTAGGAGAGATTAATGAAAGTATACGTAGATTTGAAAATTGTGTCAAATGAAATATTTGAAAAAACAAATCAATTCGATATTCGGAATCGACTACGGACGAAAAACAATTCGCTTGTCCTAATTCAAGTGCACTGATTTGTTCGACTCGATCAGGTAGAATTTGTTTTAAAAATGATTTATATTGATTTCGTTTGAAATTTTTCAATGAAATCTTCATAAACAAACTATCGATTAAACAATTCAAACGTTGATTAAGTCCAAAGAATGAATAGATAATATCATATGAACATAAATAATCGAATAATTCTCGATAGATTTCATTGGGTAAATCATCGAAACATATCAATCGTACGAAATCATCTTTTTTCAATCGTTTTCGTGTTCGAATATGTCCATCCAATTGACGTTTTTTATTATTATTATGATTATTATCATCACGAAACTCTTTTTGCGAATCAATCATAACTACAAAAGAAGAATAACAAGACAGATTCTTTGGTCGTTCGAAAGTTTTCTTTTCTCTTATAAGACATATATATATTTTTTTTCTTCTTTTTGTTTTTTTTAAATATGTAAAAGAAAAAGCGAAAAACAAACGAAATATGTTCTATTGGCATGAAGCTAAAAGTGAATAGTAACAGATATTAGGGCTTAGTTAAATAACACACGCACAGAGTTCAACTATAAGTATAAATAACAGATGGAATGAGAAGTCAAATAAGAAAAACTTGAGTAGAATGAGATAACAAAGCAGGACGAATGAGAAAAAGAAGATCATAATTGTTCGTTGTAAAACATTGATTTAGAGTTCATCATCAGATGTTTTCTTTCCACCTTTCTTTTTCGAACCATTACGATCGTAACCATCGAGTGGTTCAGTGGATTCTCGAGCTAAATATTTGATGAAATCATCGACTTCACGTCCACCCTGAAATTCATATGAAACAATAGTTTATTCGACAATAAACATTCGTCAATCGCTTACATCATATCGTCGTGGACTGTTCTTGTTATTTTTCGGTGCAAAATAGATCGTTGGAAATCCTTGAACATCATATTGACTTGGAACATCATTTTCAGTTGCATCCATTTTAGCACTAGAAGACAAACGAGTAAAAAAAACGATATCAAATTCAACTTACATGACAATGTTCGATTCTTTTTTCAATTTCTTGGCTAATTCATCGTATTTAGGTGCGAGTGATTTACTAGAGAGAGAGAGAAAAAAGCTTATTTTATGAGAGTAACAATTCGATCTTACCAATGACCACACCATGGAGCATAGAATTCGATTAAGACATCTTTGGTATTGTCGTTGACGATTTCATCGAAGTTCTTACCAACAACAACTTTAACATCTTCGGTTTGTTCTGGAACTGGTTGTGATTTGAGGTAGGGTTCGAGTTTGTCATCGATGAGATCACGTGCGAATTGTTCGAGTGCTTCGAAACTGAAATCACCGGTGTATCGGTATTTTTCATCGTTCGAGCCACGTGCAAGAACATATTTGCCATCTTTAGCAACATCGTTGATTCCGAATTCGCTCAATTCATGTCGAAATTCATCGGCATTACTAATTGCAAAACGAATGTCGGCATTTTCATCGGCTAATTTCTTGGCGATTTTCAAGATTCGATTACGAACGTAGTTTGTACCCTTGGTATCTCGAACGTAATCGACGTTGTAGTAAACGACAACAGTTGGTTTACTGTAATCACCGATGTTTGAAGCAGTTCGATGACCGACAAGACCGTGACTAGAGAGAAGAGATGATGTCAATGAAGAGAGACACAATTGAATTACATTTTTTGTTGAATAAATGATTTGAGTTTGTCGGCGGCACCTTCGACAATTTGAAAAGCTTCTTCGAATTTCGATTGTAAACGTTTTGGTTGATGAACAAGAACTTTGCTGAAAAGAACGAAATCGAATATAAGAACAAAAAACAATTTGTTTTTCTTTTCGAATTACTTTGTATGACCGACTTTGTCGAGAACTTCTTTGGCTGTTGTATAGGCAAAACGGAATTTCTCCGATAATTGATCAGCAACTCGGACGAGATCGTTTTTCAATGCGTTCGATTCACTTTCGAAGTAACCAATGATACTATGATCAGTGTGAGCCAAGAATTTCTCGTAATCAGCTAATGAGCTGAGAACACGATAGGATGGACCAGCTTTTGATCGCATTGTCGAAATGATTCCATCTGAGAGCAAGAAATGAGAAACGATCGTTCGATAAGAAACGATTTTCACCTACCAGCTTCTCGTGGACCATTGTAATCTTCAGCAACTTCACCATTTTTGAAGATTTTCAATGCTAAATCAAATCAATTCGATTCGAATATCGTCTTTTTCTATTCAACAAACATACTTGGATATCCATTGACACCGTATTTCCCACAGATTTTTGTTTCCACGGTACAGTCGACCTGAAAATCGAATTCAATGATTTGATTCAACGGAATTCACATGCGTTTTACTTTAACAAGTGCAACAGGTGGATCATTTTTAACTAAAGCTGTAGCTGCTTTTTCGTATTCAGGTGCAAGTCGTTTGCCTACAAAGCGAATGTGTCAAACATACTCAAATCAAAAGCAAAGAAAAAGAAACTCGAAACATACAATGGCCACACCATGGTGCATAGAATTCAGCAAGTAAAATATCGTATTGTTTGACTTTACTTTCGAAATCACTGTCAGTAAGAACGAGAACGTCACTTGCCGATGCACAGGCAATGACAGCAATGGTAAGAGTGAGAAAGAGAAGAGAGTGCATGATCAATGTATCTGAAAGATCAAAAAAAGCTCGTTTGAAAATCTCTATGAATCAAAATAGAAACGAAATGGATCAATCGACGTATACATTCCTGGTTTTTTTTATCAATCAATAGAATTGCAGCAGCTGGCTATGGCTGACGAATGTATGTACGCGACGACGAGAGAGTTGTAGACTTGTAGTTGTTCGATTGGATCGAATATATTCGAAAATAAAATCGAGAATTTTCATCGAATTGTTATTCGATTGTTGATTTTCATGAAAAATTTCAAGAAAATTCTTCGATCTTTTCGAAAGATTTCGAAGTTTATTTTCGTTAGAGGGCCTACGAACAAATCCTATTGGTCGATCGAATATTCGAAGATAAATGTTTCTAATAATTGATTCTAATTCTTTTAAAATGTTTATATTTATACATTGAATTCGAACTAATGAGCAATAAGAAAAAGAGCAAATCGAGCGTAAAAATACATACGTATATTTGTATGTAACTATTTCATGTACTTTGATATTGAGGTTAAATGAGACCGATTGATGTTTCGTTAAGAACACATGAAATATGAAATTAAGAAATTAATCTTCATCATCTAATTTTCTAGTAAAATGAAAGACGAATTGACAAAGATTTACTCTTCTTTTTCATTAGTATTTGAAAGATTGAGAGTGAAATATCTTTTCATAACTAAATAAAAGCTTGCTGAAATTGAAAATAATCAGTTAATGAATTGATTTATTTCCCAAAAGTCTTCTCAATAATATCTACGACAAAAATCGATCGTGGTTTGCCAGAGTGTCATCTTCAGGACGTGTTCACACACATGTGTTATGTAAAATTCGATTGGTTGAAGAATACCTATGCTCACGTTTCGTTTCGTTTTATCCTTCTAACATAGATAAACTAAGTTTACCAGATACCTCTCTCTCTCTCTCTCTTTCTCTCTTCAGCACGATGTTACCTCAATTTCGAAATCAATGTTTTCAATTACCATTAATTTCAACAACATGGTCGAGTCTGCAAACTCGTTACACCGAAGAGAAGAAGACTCTTTCACTTCCCATTCGTTTTATTTTATCATCAATTGAACAAACATATTCCACACTTGACAAAAATCTTCTCCAACCTATGTTCCATCCGTATCAATCCTATTGTAAAGTCTTGTTATTTTGCTATTCGAAAAACATTCGTATTTAACTTTGTTGTGTTTGCTATAGTAAATACTCTCGATAATTATCTTTGTTCACGTATGGATTCTATTCGTTCGTACTGTCCAATTGTTAATCAAACAAGCGATGAATTCGTTAAAAATTACGGTGATTCATTGATTTTTTCATTTTTTAATCGACATGCTAAATCAGTAACAACAGTGAAAATACATTCCAGTCACTTGACCGATGTTCGTAAAGAAAAGAAATCGTTTTCGTTCGAACGTTATTTTCAATTTGTAACCAATTTTCTTATGATTATCGAAATGTACTCGAAATATATTCAAAATGAATTTCTTGATTATATTGATACGAGTCGAAATCTTTGGAAGAATTTAAATATGGAAGATGGACGATCGTTGGATGAAGTTGATGTAAGCACATTTACCATTCGAGTTTTTTTAAAGAAATTCTTTTATTGATTCGTAAGTTTACATTTTGCTGTGCTTCGCAAGGAGGAAAAGTTCCATGTTTAAACAAAGAAAAGTGTCTAAATGTTGTGCATTTGTTTTTACAATTTTAGTCTTTTACGGAGAAATGTTTGGTTCTTGGCCGACGTATGATCGGAAATTATCGACAATTTGTTTATCTCATGCGATTTCAATTGAAACGTTGTCGATCTGTTTTATTTTCTTTTCTACAAGTACAAAATCGTTTTCGTTCGACAGTATTGCGTCTTACAAAAAAGGTTTCTTTCATTAGTAAATCAACCAAAACGAATTGGGTTCATTTTTCGAATAGATTCAAATCAATCGTATGAATAAAACGCTCAACGAACGAGCACGACACGGTCTTGTTACTTCGAGAGAACGCGTTCGACATTATCTCGATGTCATGATGCTCTATGCTGCCAAACATCCATGGATGAGATGGCGATCAGTAAGATTTCGATTCGATTCATTGAAAAATCTAAAACAGCTCATTTTTGTTCGCTTGTTATTCAGTTGAAAACAACCGAACCACCTGTTCAATCACAAGTGAGTTGAATTCGAATGAAAAATCAAAAACCAAAGTTCTCGTTTCAGTTAAGTCAACGATTGAAAAAGATGCGTCCAATGTTTTTTGTTTCGTCGACGAACACATCCGATTGCAGTGAAGTCGACGAGAACTATCGTGATCGATGTTCGAAAATCTTCGAATCAACACCCTATCGAAAGACACATTCACGTTCGAATATTGTTAAAACTCAAGAACAAATCGATGATGTTCTTTCGAATATCTCATCGAGTTCACCTGAACCAAGTTTCGATACCAAAGAAATTCTTCGACAAGTAAAAACTTCATTTCAAAGAACTTTTTTGCATTCATTTCTGCATATCGAAGGTTGCCGCTCAATCGTTCGAGAAATCTGATACAAACAGCTCAATGGGTGATAATGAAGATGAAGAAGAAGAAGAAAATCGTTTAATCGAACAAGCACTAGATGAATCCGATGAAGACAGACGAAAAGCAACTTCAGTGTTCGATTTATCTCCTACGCTTGCCAGCGGTTGTGCTGTTTAAAAACAGCGAGCCCAAAACGATGAAATCGTTTTAAAACCTTTTTTTCCTTCTTTTTTTTGTGAATAAAAGTACAGATAGAAAACTAGCAAAAATCAATGACATGTCACTGATTTGTCTGCCTACGACTTGAGTATTTCGTATTTGTGTAGTTTAGCAACGAAAAAGAGAGAAAGAAAGAAAATACAACAACTCGAGTGTCTTCTGTTAATTGTCCCAGCATGATCGATACATTCTTTTTCAATTTGTTCAAGGTTATCTTAGTGGAAATAATCGAATTAAATCAAAATAAAACTTTCAAAATGCTCGTTCAAGGTTTTCAAACGGAAACTTAAAAGTGTCGATGAAAGAAAACAAATCGACGGTTTCTCTCTTTTTTCTTCAATTCAAGTCATTTGATCTTTTAAAAAGAAAAACATTACTTTCTACTTTTAATTAGTAACAAGCTACTTGTATTTAAATCGTGACCGATTTGATGAAGTGTTAAAATCTTCTTTTTTTTTTCATTGCAAATCTCGTCGTGGCGAATATTTTTCTGTTGTTTTTCTTTCTCTTTCGCACTAAAACGATCGTAGGAAGTCAATTGAAAGTACGAGTACTCGATCATTTTTTTTTCTCTCTCTGTCTGCGCATAAACTATCACGATACTGCAGAGAAAATAAAGTGCTAGGTGTGTGTATTTGTCAGTTAAAAGAGAAAAGAAAACAAGACTTCTCATTTTGTCTGCTCTTGTGCTTTCTTTTTCGCTGTTTACACGTTTTTCTTTCGTCCATTTGTCATAATCATGCGTGAACCAATGTCAATACTCGATCAAGTAAATGCTTTTCACAAAAACAATCGCCAACAGCATTTAATTATTGAACGCCCAAGAAAACAACATGTGCCCGTTTATTCTCATGTTAATGAAGACAATAGTGAACTGAAAATACGTTCGTTCGATGTTTATACAAGCAAACATTTGGTAATAACAAATCGAAAACCGACTTTACCATTTTCAGAACGAGCTCGACTCGATGAAATTCTTCTTCCAACGATCGAACGTGCTTTGAATAATCAAGATGGCAATCATCGACGTCGTCAACGTCGACGACCATTCTATCGAAAATCTCTCTTTCACACCTATTCATCCATGTCGACTCAAGCCGATCTCGAACAGATAACAGCTCGTGGTATTAAAGCTGAGTCTCGCACGACTCTTCAAACATGTCCAGACAATGCAAGTGACAATGAAAGCACAGATATGCCGAGATATCGTCTCGTTCCACCACCGAGTCCATCGGATAGTGAACTCGAACGAGTATTCTATCAAACTTCATCTCATTCACTTCTACAACCAACACCAGTTGATCGAGGAGACGAAGAAGATATTCCATTTCGTTTACCTTTACTTCGTCGTGCACGGAAAAATCCGTCTCCGAAAGATATTCGATCGACTCTATCGAATTATCTTCAACGATATTACTAAATTGTTCTTTTTTTTCTTTGTTATATACATATTAAAATTAAAAACTAACGAGAAATGTTCACATATTGAAGCTTAAGTTTATTCAAACCAGAAATTCTTCTCTGATCACAAGCAAAAAAAAAGAGAACGATTAAGAATAATGATGTTTGAAAAGAAGACCTTAACTTAATTCTGATCTATCTCAAGGTTGATAGATACTATGAAGATCAATCAATGATTATCTATTCGGTAGTGAATGTTGGATTTGTTTGCCAATGGTTTGGATGTTCTTGATACCATTTAATTGTCATACGAATACCTTCATCGAATTTGACTTCTTGTTTCCAACCTAAACTTTCTAAAGCATCGGTCATAACCGAATAACGACAATCATTAAAATAACGATCTTTAACATAGATAATCGAATCTTCTAATTTCAATTCAGGTTTCATTAATTTCAAAAGTATTGACGCTATTTCAATAACTTTAATTTCATCTTTCGAACCAATATTATAAATCATTTTTGTTTTGCCTTTTCGTAGAATAAGATCAATGGCACGTGCCGTATCAGTAACATAGATAAAATTTCGAACTTGTTTACCATCGCCTTGAATCGTTAATTTCTCATTATTCATTATCAATGTGATGAAACGAGGAATGACTTTTTCAGGAAATTGATACGGTCCATAGACATTATTTCCACGTGTAATAACATACGGTAATTTAAAACTTTCGCCATAGGATTTAACTAAAAATTCTGCTGCAGCTTTCGTAGCAGCATAGGGATTTGTTGGATTTAAAACAGCAGTTTCATGACAACTTCCTACAACGATTGTTTATTTAGAAAAAGATGATGATGATTATTTGAGTTTTGTTTTACCTGCTGGCCATTCGCCATAGACTTCATCAGTGCTGATATGAATGAATTTTCTTAGTTTATTATAAATTCGACTTGCTTCAAGTAGACAATGTGTACCGAAGATATTCGATTCGGTAAAAAGAATACTATTACCAAATGATGTATCGACATGTGTCTGAGCTGAAAGCAAAACATCAGTAAATCAATTTTCATTTAACAAACTAATCTTACCAGCAAAATGAACAACATGCGTGATATCATATTGTTTCATTAAATGTAACATTAAATCTTTGTTATTAATACTCGCAACAACAAGTTTATATTTGGGTGAATCCGCTTGTTCAACATTATTAATATTCGAACATGTATCAAGTTTATCGACATTGATAATTGTATCTTCGGGATATGTTCGAAGCCAATGATTCACAAAATTACTTCCGATAAAACCACAACCACCTGTAACAAGTAATCGACGTACTTCAGCTGTATCGGGATTATTTTCAAGTTTGGATTCAGCTCGATGTATGCAAATACGTTCGATACTTGACTTAAGATCCGGAAGAACATTGGCAGTATAATAAAGTTTTCGTGTGTCAGGTGATAATAATTTTAACCATTGTTCGAGTTTGTCCGATGAAAGAACATTATTCGAACGACGAGCAGCTAATCGAGCACTTTGCTGTTCGACTGGTTCCAATTCATAATTTAAGACTTCACCAGTTTTTTCTTGGTACGTTTTCAAGATCCAATCATGATCGACCCTTACAAATGAAAATCAAGTTTTATTCATTCTGCTGTTTGTTTGTTTGTTTGCTTACCAGCTTTTGTTACACGCATTGACACGTCCACCAAATTTACCGTCGTGTGTCAGTGCTAAAAGTATGGGCAAGATATCTGACATAACTGTCATACTGTTGGGTAATGAAGTGATTTTTTTGTATCCAAGAATTTTTGTGATGAAATCTCTTGAATTAGCATCATCAGCTATTGGCATACGAATACGTGCACTAGATAACAGAAAAAGAGACGAACGAAACATTCGTTTGGATAGATAAATATGAATAATAGTTTACTTGATAACATGTGGATATGCATCGATTAACAGATCAGTTGCACCTTTAACAGTTGAATACGATGAGCCGGTAAAATTCGGTGCATCTTCTTCAGTAAATGGATGCGATAAATCATTAGGATTTTCGTATTCATAAATACAACCAGTACCAATGTAGAGTGTTGGAATCGGTTGTGATAATTTCGAATATTGTGCAGTTGCTTGAGCAATGAACATGGGTGCTAATAGATTATCACGGATGTTATCTTTTAATTTGCCTGGTTTTTCTAAATAATCAATATTTGGAATGCCTTCGCCATGTGTTCGACCGATAGCACATATAACACGATCGGGCTTGTAGGTAGCAATATCTTCTTCGATATCTTTAAGTGATGTTACACGTCGACCAGACACGACTTTTTGACCGGCAATATTGAGTAGTTCTCGACATTGCCCACCGATCCAACCGGCCGTACCGTAAATCAACCAAAGCATATTCTGAAATTCGAGGAGAAGAAGAAGAAAATTGAATATAAAACTTAACGGTTATCGGTTAATGAGATTTTTTTTATTGATTTCGAAGCTGAAAGAATTCAATAGTCGATAATTATCATCATATGAATGCATATTTGATTCTATTTTTATCGATTCTATTATGAAACTAGATGACACAAGAACTGTAACAGATTTATGACAACATAAATGTTTCTTTCGAAAATCTGTATCACGATTTACGAATAACGCAGCAGACTCGCAAATATTCGTCTGAAAAGAAATATGTAATCTCAAAAAATAATTGAAGAAGAAAGGAATTTATTCGGCATAGCCATAAAGCATAAGATGATGAGTAAAACGATCATTTTCTTCTATAGCTAACCTTTTTTTTGTTGAGCACGTCAATCTACAATCTATATTTACTTCTGAGTCGTTATTAAAAGTGTACTTTCTCTCCTTTTCTCTTCCTTTGCTTGATGTACGTACGTATATAGATGTTTGATATGCAAGGTAAAAGAAAAATATACGTCCGAAATTATCAAATGTTACTCGTCTTCGAAGCCAATAGAGCGTGTCGGCAATTAAAACTATGCTTTTGATCGATCAATTCGTTATCTCTCGTTATCGAAGATAAAGTCTAAATATGATAACTACTATATATTTTTTTCTTTTCTTTCTCACACTGAAAGAGTCGACTGATTTTATCGGGACCCCTATACTTGCAGCAGTTAGAACTCGACATCTATCATTTGCTGATATTTTCATCAATCGTATTCAATCTAGATTTTTATTCAGTACGAAAAAATAAGAAGAAGAATCATGCAGATGAACCTTAATCTCGAAGGAAAAAAAAGGAAAGAAAGAACTAACTAAATATGAAATGTTGATTTTCTTTTTTTTCCTCAAATATAAAAAACGACTCATATAGCAACCAGTCAGGGGTAAAAAATTTTCTTTCCTTTTTCTATTTGACGTTGGGCTGCAAAAAGAAAAAAAGAAATGAGAAAAAAAAAGAAATGAGAAAAAAAAGAAACGACATCTGAAAGTAATTATGAACTGTAGAGCAGGGTTATAATATATAAAAATCTGACTCGTCAACTCAAGGTTTTATTGCAAATAAATGAAAGAATAAAAGAAAGAGATTTCTTTTTTTTCATTAAAGAACATTAATACATCATCTATTTGTTTAGTATCATATTTCATCGAATTAATTTGAAATAAAGAAAACGAAATTTTATTGCGCCTCAATTATGATGACGTTTGTTTGGTTGAATCTAAATCGATTTTTTCAATTATTTTCCAATCATTCTCGATTGTTTTTCGTTTGGATTCGATCGATATCATTGTTAATTTTGATTTTTCAAATTCAAACATTAGTTTCTCTTAGTAACTATGCGATTGATTTACATCGAAGACGGCACGATCTTTTGAATGAATATCATTCTGCTCATAGTTTATTTCTATCGACAATTCGACGTTGTCAAAATCGTTCAAAAGCTTTATTAACATCGGAAAACAAATGTCGACAAACATTGAAACGACTCAAAAAATTGACTATTGAGAAGTCTGACCAATCGAGGCGAACGATTTAACTAATGGCGATTGAATAAGTTCATCGTTGGTATTCAATTGAGATTGACTGATTTTAGGAAGAAAATATGGTTGACTTCGAGGTTTAGTCACTGGTGGAAGTTTTAATGCATCACGAATGTATCGTTCGCTGTAATCTTGTGTACGACGTTTATAACGTCCGCATGGTTTGTCTACTTTCGAATTATTTTCATTGCCAATAAAACGATAGTATTGCGCACAAGATCCGTATTTCATTTCGGATGATCGTTGTAGTTTTCCGTCAAGACGAAAACGTATTTTCATATTGTAATGACTATCAAACGAGGATATCAATTCGTTTGTTTTATTTTTATCATATGCTTTCCATTTGGCTCGAATATCTGCATAGGATGCACGTTGAAATGCATTCGATTCAGCGAGATAATTGTTGATATTTTCTGTTAAGATTAATGATTGATCTGACCATTGTTTACCGGTTGGTGAACGAGGACTTTCGTAATGTATTTCTAATGGTGGTAAATTGTGAGTCTAAAATGAGGACAAAACAAAATAAGATTCCGGATCGTGTTTTTTTTCGTTAAAATTGACCTTTTTCGGCAAAGCAATTCTTGGCAGATTGTTACTGTGTCCAAATTCAATTAATCGATCGCTTTTTTCCACATCAATCCAACCGAAAGTTTCTTTTGCCATTATTGAAAGAAAATTTTCTTTCTCGAATGATTTCGTGTTCGTTTATATACCATGTAAATGACATTAGATGACTGAAAAAAACAAGTCAATTGAAAATCTAATAGCTTGCTGTGTGCGTGCTACCATTTCGATTAACGAAATCACGAACACTGTGCACGCACGCATGAAAAACAACGACAATGCAATTTTCATACATTGGCAAAGTTAACAAAAGGTATTGAAAATATTGTTTTTTGTTTTTTGTCTCTATGAGTCAGTTAGAATAATTCAATATGTTTAGAAATAGTTGACATGCACTTATTGTGTTACGTGTCTCGTCAATAGAAATTTCGATCGATCGTTGTGTCAGGTGAATGATTTGTTTAGTCAATGTTTTTCGAGTCAAATCAACAATTTTATTTGAATTCTAAGTTTTTTTTTCAATTTTGTGATAGGAACATATATAGTTGCGTTTTTCAGCGTTCAAGAATCGTGTTTATTAGCTGATAATAATACTTCAAAGCCATTTTAGACGCTGAATAAAAATATAAATCGAACTTGTTCGTTGTTACTCGGATAATCCTGTTTTTTAATCACACAATTCATTTGAGTTGTTGTCCTTTACTTATGAGATAAAGAAGATAATCATCTATGGTTTTATACTCTTCTGCCCCTGTGAAAGTTTGAAAATTTCATCATTCAGAATCTTTAGGTACGTGTAAGAATAGATGTATTTTTTCATTTCATCACAAATTACTAGTCCAAAACAAATATCAATTAACTATTTATTATCGTATTTTTATAGTTGATTTCGTGTCATGATAGATAATTTTCGTCTAATTTTTATGGAATATAACAAATAGTGTTTAATATATTTATTATAGAGGAACATTTTCCTATTTCCGTAGAAATCATAAACATCATGATTTTATTATGATTCCCCCGAGAGAAATCGTTCGGTGCAAACTTCATACAAAAACATTCCGAGAAGTCTGACGTACATATTTTTCACAATTAATCAATTTGATCTGTTTAACTTTTGTTTTGCATTCGAAGAAGTCTCTTTAAAACTCGGTCATAAGCTCAAATTTCTAGCGTGCTTAGAAGCTTGACATATTCACAAAATAATTATGACCTTATTTGAACGCCTATAGCCTGAATAAATTAATGACCCGCGCTTTTGACACGTAGACAGATCCTGTTTTATCAGTAAGATATACAAAACTTGTTATATTATGGAAGATTACTAGTGCAAAGGTTGCAATTAAAAACACATATTACACAGAGAGACACGCACAAAACAATTGTGCTTTTATTGATAACTACACGTATAATAAATAAATAAATATTTGTTAAATAAATTTCATTAATAATAACTTTCGATCGATATCATGAAACAAATAACTCATCAAGAACAGTCAATCTATGACGTTTACTTAATCATTTCGATGTGAATTACGGTATATCTAGACCAGTTTTCCTAGGAAAGGAAGGCGCATTTAATTTTTAAAAAAACTGTCTCTTCCAATTTAATGTTTTTTTTTATTTTTGAATTCTGACGTAGATAATAAAAATAAGGTAGTTTTTATAAATAGTACATAATAACAAATGTCATTCGAAACGATGTTCTTGTAATCATTTGCATCGATTTCAATGAAGAGTAATCAAAGCGGAAAATGTTAAACATTAAAAATGCATGGTGATCATATTTTTCAAGATTATAATCAAAAATACAGGAAAAAAGAATGAAAGTCGTTTGTATTTTAGAGATTTATACCCTTGAGTTAATCTAGTCATCGTAAACATTTATCCAAAATGTTGATTTTTGTTCAAATACACATAGATCTTATCTAATCAGTTGAAGCCAGACAAGGAATAATAAAGAATGTTGTAATTTCCTATTTGACACAAAAAAATTTTCATTTACTTTTTCTTTTCTTCTTGTTTATATGCGTATGATTAGCTGCAAAATACTCTTGAGTAATATGCCGATAAAAATCATTGTAGACTAATAAGGAGAAGACATCGTCAAGGAACGTGTTGATGGGCTCGTTTATTTCCTTCTTCAATAGACAGCAGTGCATCAATATATTTCTCATTGCCATTGTCTTTTCTCTCTCTTTCTCTGTGATCTATTGCTTCTGATTATTTATCATCGAACTGTAATACGAGTTAAGAAAAAAAAAAGAGTTTGATTATGAAAGAGATCGATTTGTGTTGAGTTGTCGAAAGGAGGTCGAAAAGAGAGTAGCGATTATTTGAAAACAAAAATCTAATCAATCATGTGCAGAAAAAAATCTCTTCTGTTGTAAAGACAAAGAAAAATGTCTTGTTTGCCAGAATATCCTCCAGTGATCGATCGAGAACATATTCAAATCTAATATTCACGAGCCAGGTTTTCTATTCTGACGTGCAGAATTCGCCATTTGTTTTCGAAAGACGTATTAGCAAGCAGACTTCGGTACGTCATTTTCAGATAATATTGAAAGATTTACATCATTAATATAATTGCCTTTGTATTATATTGAGCAACACTATACGTCAGACAACTCTCAGATGAATGCATCACGAACTTTTTCTTTTTAAGGAAAATATTTGTAATGATGATATTGTTTTTGAGTACTAACTGGCAATTAATGTCGGATGAACTTATTATTTCGAATAATTTATTAGAGAAGAAAACACTAAAATTGAAAATAAAAAAGGGCAAATAAATCTTCATATTTCATATACAATTAATCATTTTGTGTTCTTCTATGTTTGCTGTTTCATGATAGCGATGAACTATTTGATGATAATTCCTGACAAAAAAACGAGAAAAAAGAAGAAGAAAGAAAGAAAGAAAGAATGAAGACAAGGAGAGAAGAGAGGAGAAGAGAGGAGAAGAGAAAGAACTATTTTCTTTTCATGTATATATAGATAGATTCGAGAGACACTTGAAAGCGAAAGAGAAACTAGAAATGTCAAAAATATATGCAAGTTAGAATTGAGATATATTTCTTCATGATTAATCTAAATCGATTAGAGAATCATAACTAATCTCAACATGAGACAAAATAACAATATTAATATATATATATACATTCGTTTTTAGAACCAATTTATTCGTATTTAACATTAGAACATGCCAATTTTGTCTCGTGCAATACCGTTAATACTCTTTTTTCTGGTTTATATTGTTGGTTTAATTGGCAATGGACTTTTAATATGTAAGTCAAATATAATTGTTCTTTAGTTATTGTTTTTTATTAAACAATAGAATTCTGCTCATTTGTTTAGTTATTGTTTTTCGACAAAAAACTTTACGAACAGTTCCTAATCTGCTTGTTGTTAGTTTAGCCTTGGGCGATTTTTTGTTTGTTCTATTTTGTGTACCATTCGGAGCTGTTGCGTACTCATTAGAATATTATCCATTCTCAACATTTTATTGTCGTTTTGAAAATTTCATTATAAATCTTTCTCTTGGTGTATCAGTTTTTTCTTTACTCGCTTTAAGTGCTGATCGTTATAAAATCATTGTTAAACCATTTTCAAGTCATGCTAATGATCCGTCAATTAAACTTAAAACGATTGTTATATCAATATGGCTTTTATCAATCATTCTTGCTCTACCAGAAACGATCTATAGTGGTAAGGCGATGACATACAAAAAAGAAATCGTTAGAAACGATTGAATAGTTTCGAGAAGAACTTCGTTTTCTTTTCTTTTCTATCGCAACAATAGATGAGATCAAGTGATACACTTGAACTAATTGGAATGAAAAATGATTCCGATCTTTTTTAGGTTTAATCAAAGAGCCAGTAGTTCAACCAAATAATATAACAATTGAATTTGTCTATTGTTTAAGTCCAAATGATCGATATTTACTAGTCAGCCCGACGTTTATGATTAGTCGACAGATAATACGTTTAATTATCTATTATATTATGCCGCTTGTATTCGTCTCAGTATTCTATGTTCTCATAGCAAAACATTTATTTCAAACGAAAAGTATCATTTTAAAACCTTCGACAACACAAACATTTCTTACAGAAATTAATAATTCAAAACGAAATCAAACAAGTATGACACTAAACAGACAATCATCGAATAAGAACAATAGTAATACAAATAATAATCAAGACAAGAATGCAATGCGATCGACTTTGTTTAATAATGATAAACCAAGTCTAGGATCATCAACAAAGTCAACGTCACCTTCATCGAATAATGCACGTCGTAATCGAGACTATTTTTACGGAAATCCGTCGATAAATAACAATATAAATAATAATAATAATAATAATAATAGTCTAGCTCTTCATACTTTATACCAAGATGTTAAAACTCGGAAACAATTACGAGCACGTCATAAAGTTGCAAAAACAGTTCTGTTTCTGTGTAGCGTTTTCTTTATATGCTGGCTGCCAAAACAAATTCACGATTTATACTGGTAAAAGTCATTTTCTATCCTATTAATTATTTCATTTGAAATCTTTAGGTTTATCGGCGTTATTCTTTATTCAGCTAATTGGAATCATTTTTGGCAATTTAATAAAACTCTCGCGTTGGTTCTTTCATACATCTATTCATGTATCAATCCATTTGCATTGTATTTTCTTTCATCGACATTCCGTCATTTTTACAAACGTTATCTTTTCTTTTGGACAAATGCAACATCAGTATGTTGTTCAAAAGCTCGAAAATTGAATACAATCGAACGACGTCGTACACGTGATACAATAACAGTCAGTGATTTTGCACGACGTTCATCAACAAATAATCTTACCACGATTTACTATGAATTAAATCGAAGGAAAACATCACTCATCTATCAGCCAACGCAAAGTCCCATAAGATCGCAACAATATCCTACGGGTTCGAATGAAACACCAAGCGGTAGTGGATCACAATTAAACGGAAGTATTTGTCAATCAACTGTAAATACGAACTAAAACATCTTTCAATCTGTTTCTACGTTCATTTACCGGTGTTTTTCAATGAAAAAAAAAACAATATGCTGACGATCACTATCTTTCTTCGTGTATATACATAATTATATATCTATCGATGTATATTTATCCGTGTGCTTGTGTGCATTTTTGTCTTGTTTGATTTTGTTAAGTGCATGTGTTTCTTGGTTGGACTAGACATAAATAGAAAAGTAAAAGAAAAAAAAAAGTTCGACTGTTTGTCATTAGAATGTTGTTCTTTGTCATTAAAGAAAACCATAAATAGATAAAAAAGAATGTAAAGATTCAAGAAAACGAGGAAGCATTTACATAATAAATTAAAGAAAATATTCTTTTTTTTTCTCCTCTAATTTAGTACGTCTTTCAAATGTCAAAGTATAGATTTGATTAAATTCTGCTAATAACATTATGATAACAATCATTTACTGGTTAAAATTCGAAAACAGTCTATTAATTATCGGACATTCGACCTTGTCTTATCACAAACGCACGCTAAACGTATCGAACGGTCTGCACATCGAATGCAAAATATAATATTTTATTCAAGGACTTGTTTGGAAGACGAATTCGTTAGATGATTGATAGAGTTCAGAATTTATTTATTTATTAGTTTCTGTTTTATTTCGATAGGAGAACAAAAATTAGATGATTGATTTTTATGCACTCGAAACATAATAAAAATATTTCAGTGCATTTTCTTGTTCACATATTTCAAAAGTGTATATGAAGATTATCAATGTCAAAAGTATTTATAGACATACTAATTGTTTCGAGTAAATTGACATTCTCTTTTTCAAAAGTGTATCTTCATTTGGAATGTTGAAAGGCTATAGGCGAGACGTCATATTTGTCATTGATTATGTTTCGTATACGAATATGATTGATGAAATCACTCGAATATAAATATATTTGACGTGTTGACAAGATTGTTTTTCTTTTTGGAATTAAATCGATGTCATTCAGTCGGCATTATGATGCTTAGAAAATGATCAAAATGTCTGTTTTCTCAATTAATTAGTGTCAACAGTTTTTGTTTACTGAACTACTAATGTTATGACGCAAAATAAATGAATTTACACTCGGTAACACGGACTTTTGGTGATGATTTTTTATTAGAAATCTAATTAAATATATTGAAGACGTCATATTTTACTATGTACGTCTATTAAATTATATTAATTATTATGATTAAAATAGATATTGTTTGTAAAATAATTTCATCGTTAGTCATAAGCAAGATCACAGTCAAACTTGATTTAGTTTTCTGTTTTCTATTCGAATAAATTTAATCAAACCTTAATCGACAGTAGAATTCATCCGAAAGAATATCTAATTTATTTTAATACGAATTGAAATTCGATCGGACGAATGCCATAATAAGATCTATTGAGAGATTTATTGAATTAAATATAAGATTTCTAATTATGTTTCTTTTTTTATAATTACGAAGTAATAACTGTAACAAGAATAACTTAATTGTTTTTGTTATGGGTTTCTCAGAGCAAAAATAAAAATGATCTGTCGAATTTACTCTCATTAACGGTAAAGTAGGTGCTGTTCTATCTCGGCATGTTCATCATTGTGAGTTCAAAAAGTCTGTTGTGATTACATAACTATATATTTCCTTGTTACGCTAATGATTAAACTTTAATTGCTAAAAGTAACAGCTCAATAAAATTAATATATTTAATAATTATCTATTAGCAAAATGAAAATTACGATTAGTTTGACATTTACAATATTAATTTTTAGGCTTAGTCTTATTATTAGTATTGAATATTTCCTGTTCTTGGTTGACTAATGATTAAGAAGTTAACATATAAAATAAAGTGCAGATCATTCAAGTACGTCGACAAAGTACTGGGCACTTGTATTTCTATTATTTATTAAACATGCTCGTACCGGTTGTACTCAACAAATGCAAGCAATCATCGTTGTTTTTTGTCTACAATCCACAAACAAATTTCTCGATAATTGACATTGATGTAAGTGAATGAGCGTGTTTAAATCTTTGTTTTCTTTTCAAAATGTCGAACAAAATGTTTGATCTTAATTTTAATTAATCCTCCTATTAACATATTATCTTTCAGAAGATCGATTTTCATAGTCAAAAAAGAATGAATAAAGTTCAAGAACACCTGCTAACTCTCGGTCGGTATGTCGTCATCCATATTTTATCTCGGTGCATGTTGTTTTAACGACTGGATACTTTTCAAGTAAATGAAAATTTCTCTTTACGTAATTTAGGAAATCAACTAATGTTTCTCTCTTGGTCTGTACTGTGGGTACTTCCTGTTTACTATCTACTTCGAATTTATCAAGAAAATCATGCACGAAACATGATGATATCTTCATGAAAGAAAAAAAAACGAGATACCTGTCAGATATCGAACGTCTTTTTTTCCTTTGAATCAAAAAAAAATTATGCTCGAATGACGTTTTGTCATCATGATCCGATATGCTGCGTAGGATTCAAACAAAGGAGAACCAATCCATGCTTGAATATAGGCATAGGATTTCCTCGAGAGATCGAACGTCATCGATCTGCGCTAGTGTATTGTTCTTATTATTCTTTAAGGACACGATTTTCTATTCTGAAACAAAACAATAAGAAAATTGCTATGATTATCCTTTACATTGTTCCCCTTAAGGCATAATAGAACTAATTAGATTTCAAACAGGAACAGAAATTCATGCGTATAGAGTACGGTGAATAATAAAAATAATCCATCAAAAGTACAACGAGATCTCGAGGTCAACTTTTTGGCTTAAAACAATATAGATATCTGCGCATGCATTTAGAGAGAAACAAGAGAATCATGATAGGAAAATTTGTGTTTGAGGTAGTCCGATTTTTTGCCATTTTCTTTTCGATGGAGTACGTTGATAAAACAGTTGTCAGATGTTTGGTTTCTATCGTTATCATCTAACGAGACTATCCTGTTGAAAACAGCACCAAATTTCACGTACATACTGTCAGTTGTTAGTCGATAATCAATCGTAGATCAACGATCTTGTAGAAATGCGCATACGCTAAACAACATGAATACAACTGTTGATCAAAACTGCATAATATTAGCTATTAACTCTTATTCTATCTATAGCACATATCATGAGTAATAATCCTTTCGCATGAAGTTTACATCCGGTCTGTATTGTCTGTTCGGACGATCTGTACTCTCGTTTTTTATCTGTGGTTTATAATAAACAAAAAAAAGTATGAAGAAAAAAAAACGAGAAATAGAAAATCTGTTATGAAAAGAACAGACGAAGAGTGTAGAAGAGAAGAGAAGAGAAGAGAAGAGAACAAGAAAGAATAAGTATAGTAGAAACAAATTCAATCAGGAAAACAGCGAGAACGAGACCGTTTCCCATTAGAACTACTGTTGTTGGTGATAATGACAACGGCATTACGATAGACGAGAAACATATCTCGTTCTTCGATTTTTCTTATTTTATATATCTCTATTAATACTAAAAAAGTGAGCGAGAGAGTAGAAAGTATGATCGAAGTTCGTCATTATCCTTTGACACAATCTAATTGTGCTAAATCAAGTTCATCATTATTATCATTTCGATTATATTTATTGTGCTGCTATTTTTGTGTCATATACAACAACAAAAATATTCTGTCATCAGTTCTCTTTCATTTCTTTTAGATACTTAAACACATCAATGTTAAAGCAAAGACACTTGAAATGACAGTGAATTCTCTTGTAATAGATTAATACGACGAATTGATCATTGAATTCATATAGTTGACATTTGGGGTAACACATACTAGAAAAAATCATTATTCTTTCACGTTTTTTTCAATTTCCTTTCAAGAAAAATCTATATCTACATATATTTTTAATGCGTCAACTTTCAGAAATAATGAAAAAGAAAAAAAAATGCATCCATCAATGTCGTATATTATGTCTTATAAATGTATATACGTAAGAATAATACTATAAAAAGGAAAACCTGTTCCCACACAGTTCCATTTTTTTTCTTAAAATTTAATGGGATTTTAAGGTTTCTATTGTTATTTTAAGTGCTTGTATTATTTTAACTCATTTTATTCATTTTGATTTAATTCAGATTTTTGCCACAATGTTTTTCTTTCTCTCACTTTTTCTTCAATTAACACATCAAGTAAACGAGCGGAAACCAAAGTAAAAGAATTCTCTCTCTCTATCTCAAGAGATTAGTGTTAACCTTTTTTTTTATCAGTCGACGTTTTCTGTCGATCTCATCTTTGCACTCAATCGACGAATGTCGATTATTATTTTTGAATTAATCGAATCAAATCTTGCAAAGCAAAGAAAATCTCATCTATACACATACATATACATTTCTCGTCTTCTTCCACTTCTTGTTTTCTGACATTTTCCGTTCTTTTCTTCGTCTTTAGGAATCAATATGTTATTTATCGAACTAATGAGGCTTGTCGTTTCATTTTTTTTTCGTCTTTTGTTCTAGAATAAAACTCAACTATAATAATAATAGAAATAGCAAATTCAAATGACAACATCACCAGTATGTTCTTTGCAAGAAAGCGATCTACTCGATGGAACATTGACACAAACGATTTTTCTTCGGTTAACACCAGTTATAATCTGTGTCGGTTTACTTGGCAACATTTTGACAACTTGTGTTTTTATTTTAACGGATCTCAAACGACAATCTGTGTTTATTCTTACGATTGCATTGGCAATTGTTGATTCATTTGTTCTACTCATACCTGTTTCATTGTTATGGCTTGAAACGATTCTAAAACGTGAATTAACCGATGCATCACCGTTTTGGTGTCGAACTCATGGTAAACAGAAAAGTTCAATTGTTGATTGTTTTGAAAGAAATTTGTTGTTTTTTGTTCGTGATTAATTTTGAAGGTTTTTTCGATTTAACATTTACATGTTGCTCAAGTTGGCTCATGGTTTGCATTGCATTCGAACGTTTCTGCGCTGTTTGGTTGCCTCATCATAATAAAATCATTTTTACTCATCGTAAACTCTTTTTTCTCGTTCTTGGAATCATATTTACATCGACAATTATTTCAACGTGGTTCATTTTTGTTGTTAAAATGATTACGAAAACTCGACTAGTAACACCTTCTGTCTATTCATCGACAAAGATCTCTTCCTTCAAGTTCGTTTTTTCAATTAATTATTTCTAAAAAAATTGTCAATTCTTTGTTTAAAATTATTTAGAAATTCATCCGAAAATATGAGTCTTTTGTCACAATCACAAATTTCCTCTGAAAATCAAACATTGATCTCATACACCAAATGCGGTGTCAATAACGATAGTCTCTACGATTCAATGGGAATGGTTTCCGTTATAATAAATTATTTTCTTCCGTTTATATTTGTTCTATTATTAAATTCGACAGTTATTTATCGTTTATGTCAACGTGGCATAGTCGAATTAACATCATCAATAACTGTCACATTGACACTTGTCTGTCTTGTACATTTATTTTGTACATTACCATTTCAATGTTGGTGGATTTATTATGAAATACCCGATCAAACCGGTGATTGTTTATGGTTAAAGAATAAATTAATCTGGCGAACAATAACATTTACAATAAGAAATATAAATTATATGGCGAATTTTTTTCTTTATTCATGTTCATCGAAATTATTTCGTGATGAATTAAAAGGCCTGATATTTCTTTGTTTATTACCACATGAAAAATATCAAAGTTATCATTATCGTCGGCAATCATTGTACGATAATATGCAACAGCAAAATGTTTCACTTGTTCGTTTAATTATGAGACGATTAAGTCGAACGCCTGAATTTCCCAATGGTGGAGCTGCTGCTGTTATTGTTAATCCAGGTGGTGCTCAAGATGGTCCTGTTGCTAATGTTTAACAAATGACCCTCGACGGATTTTTTGTTGATTTCATTTCAGCATCATGGAACACATTCCTAATTTATATGTACATATTAATCAATAAATGAATAGACGAACTTATTTTTGTGTTTTTGTTGGAAACATAGAGACGGAGAGAAATATATATATATATATTTATTCATCGAATTAATCACATACGAGTGAATAGCTTTACGTTTGATCTCAATGAACTTTTTGATTGAGAATCCAATGAGGAATTGAAAGAAAAAATAGTGCTTTTGACTTCTCATGAGAATACGAAAATAGATCGAGCAATTTATCTAGAATAATGAAATTTTGTTTTTTTTATCATCAGAATCTCAGAGATAATAAAATAAAACAAAATCGAGTAACTTCGATAGAAACAGACCATCCTATGATTAGAAAAAAAATAGTTGATAATTATGAACTATATGCAAAGCAAATGTTTTTTTTTTTCGTTGAACATCAGTCGGAACAATCCAATTATAGTAATTCTACAGATTATTTCTTAATTAATATTATTATCCCTGTATTAAGACAAATTATTTGTTGAGTCAAAATAACATTCAATGTATTGATGTCATTTGTTTTGTAGTATGCAGTTTTATTTCAATATAGCATGACTATTTGATCTAATGATGAAGCAAAAGGGAAAAGAAAAAAAAAAGAAAGCGCGTCTAGTTTAAAGTTAATACAGATAATAGATAAGATGTAGATTTATCCACATGAACCACCGCCACAACCAGCAGCTTTCAATGGAGTGGCTTGGGATTCTTTTGTAACGGTTAGAACAGTGAATTCTTCAGCGGCTGTTGGATGAATACCAACGAGATCATCGAATTGTTGTTTTGTCGCGCCCATTAATAACGGTAAAGCGAAACCTTGTACAACTTCACCGGCATTCGGTCCCATGAAATGAAGACCAACAACTCGATCATTTTGACTCTTATCACAAATTAATTTGGCGAGACAATTTGCTTTGTAGAAAACTTCAGCCTTTTCAAGTTCTTGTTCTTCTTGTAATTGTAGTTGTTCACCGGTTACACCTTTAACAACAGTTTTCTCATTATTTTGTAATTCAATATCGTACGTTAGTTGATTGTTTTTTTGTTCATTTTGATATTTTTTTATGACACGTGCAGCCGTACGTTGATGACCACCGATTTCATTACTATATAAAACATAATTTGCATTTTCTGTATCGTATGTCACTTCCGACCAATCGAAATTGTTTTTCAAAGCAAATTGATATGCCCATGTATTCGTTCCCGTGAAACAATTGCTACGTGTTGGTTTTAAATGAGGATGAATAGGCGAGATTTCGATGTTACCGAAACGTGACCAGTAAATACGAATATTCTCAGCACCGATACCTCCATCTGAAAATAAAAGAAAACGAAACAAATGATGAAATAAGATTTCTATTCGATTGATTGCAATAGACCTTCTCGTGATCGCATCGCTTGTTCTTCGTGAAGACCAACAAATCCGTATTCGGATGGACTAGTAAAGACAGCCGATGGAATGTTTCGATAGTTCATTAATTGATTCGAAAGATTCCATAATCGTCGAGCAAGATATTGACCTGCTTGGATAGCAACAGGCGTCAATTCTGGTCGTTCAACGGTAACTTTAGCTTGATGTTGAAGATCTTTACCGTGTTTAATAACACCTAAACCATGAAAGTGCATTTGAAACTTTTGTGTTTTTTTTAATTAAAATCTGTTTGTCAGAATCACTCAAGTTTCAAAAGGATGCATTTTAGGTTCTTCTGACAACTAAACTTACCAGTAGCAACATCACCGAGAGCATAAATATGCGGTAAATTAGTTTGTTCGTTTTCATCAACAAGAACTTTACCATTAACAACATGTACACCAATCTTATCGAGGCCAAGACCTTTTATATTCGCTGTTCGGCCAATGGCTAATACAACTAGATAATAAACAAGCAAATGAGTACGATCGATTTGTTTATTTCGCATACGAATTGATACATACTCGAGTCGAATGTTTCGGAATGTAGTTTTCCTTTTCGTTGATCGGCATATTCGTATTTAATTTCGATTTCACCTTTCGGTTGAATCCAAGTTACTTTTCCATCGGCATGTTGAACTTCAATAACACCGGATTCATGTAGATATTGTTTATTTCCTTTTGCATCTTGCCCATGTTCCCATACGCCAGCTCGATGTTCTTTTGCACCTTCCAATTTGTTCGGTTTTTGTGTCGATGAAAACGATCGTGGATTGGCTGGCATAATAAATCTGACGCCATCACGTTCCATTAATTCAGCAATCATTTCTCCGCATTGATGATCCATTGTACGCAATGGTCGAGAACGTATCATGACAGTTACATCATTGCCAAGATGATGAAGAAACGATGCACATTCAAGAGCGATATAACCAGCGCCAATAATGAGAGTTTTGCCGGGATTTTTTTTCAACCAAAATATATCATCTGAACTTATGCATAATTCTCGACCGGGAAATTCAGCATAACTCGGTCGACCACCGGTTGCAATAATTGCTTTAGCAAATGTCAAACGACCACTTTTAGTTAAACTCTAATGAAGAGAAGAAAAGATAAACTATTTTGCCGGCATTCCAAAGAAAAAAACTCATTTCACCTTCCATTCAATGGTATGTTCATCGATAAATTGAGCTAGACCATCTAGATACGTGACATTTGCTGAACGAAGTTGTACTTTATATGAAAAATTCAAGGATTTTATATAATTTCCAATTAGTGTTTGCATCGTTGGCCAATCATGTTTGATATTATCGAGATTTTGCCAACCAAATTCAGCAGCATCACGATGGAGAATATTACCAATATTTCCTGCATAATGCATTAATTTTTTTGGAATACACTTTAGAAAAATAAACAAAAAGAACAATGAACAAATCGAAAATGAAGACGTATACTTACGCCAACATTAACACAAGTACCTTTTGAAAACCAAAAATGTAAACATTAGGATATTAAATGCGATTAGTATTTACCTCCAAGACCCCATTTTGTGCCATGATAAGTTGGAGTAACAAAGTCAAAGCAAGCAACCTGTAAAAATCAATTCGAGTCAAAATTCTACGATTTGAACTAAATTACTTTGGCTTTTTTATTTAATTTAGCTGCTTCTTTAGCAGCTGCCAGACCTAAAAATATGCATGTTTTCAAGCTTAGACATCAGCGACATCACTAATTCTTTCGGATTGTTTACCTCCTGAACCACCACCAACGACAACAAGATCGTAATCATAAATAGGAAGATCTTGTGGTGCATAAGTTTTTGCAGTACTGGATGCTGGACGAGACGATGAAGATTTTATAGTTGTTTCTGTTGTTTGCATGATCGAAGAAAAACGAGGCGCGGGTACAAATTTAACGTTTGTCTGAATAATACGAAGAACACGGAGCATACAAATCGTGTATTGACGGCGTGTTAGCTTGTTTTTTTGCTTTTCTCTGATCTACAAAGAAAAGAATGAAAAGAAAAAAAGGTAGCAAAACAAAATTCAGACGACACGGGAAGTCAGGTAATGCAGATGATAGATTGACGCTTCTGTTTTTGTCAGGTCGGAGTCGAGAAGTAAAAAACAGACGGAAATCAACTTATTTCACTGGAACTATGTTCACTCGGAGCGTTTTTCTACTTCAATGTTCGATACTGAAGAAACTAATTATTTATCATCTGTTTGACACTTAGTTTTAAAGGCAAAGAAAACATGCTTCGTCACGATGAATACATTTTTTTCTTTCTTTTCCTTTTGTTTTATTAAGAATCGAACAAAAAAAAATGATGTAACGATGTGCATAAACACGTAATTTCCATACACTTGTCTTGTATAAAAACCAATTGAATGTCGTCTAACGAAATAATGATTGATAACGTGGATCTTGTTGAATTCGTTTGACTTCACGTTCTAATTCAATTTGAGCCTGTGGACAATCTTTTAAATTTATCACTTTATGAATCAAATAGAATAACGAATAAAAACCAAACGCCAAAACAGCCAATATCGGAACAGTTAAAATCATTCGCTGCAAAAATCCTGGTAAACTTATCGGAAAAAGACCTAGTGCAACCAGCACCCATAAGAGTAAAACACCGGCAACTATTGCTACGAACTGTTTTGGATTCATAATCTGAAATGATATACAGAGATTTTCTTTTTTTGTTTTCGTTTTTATTTACAATCAACAAGCGCATATCATAAATAATAGATTTGTTCTTCATTTGGTTTGTTTGTTTTTAAATAATAACGACAACAAGAACAACAAAAAAAATGAGAGGAGATCGCTTCGAAATATTGCAGATTTAACAAGAAAGGACAGATGTATTCTACCAAACTGTTCTTGGAATTTAACGGACGAAAAGAAAGAAAGAAAGAAAAAGAGAGAAAGAGAAAAAAATATATGTATATTTAGATAAATAATTTCTTTAGTTGTTTAAATGTTTTAAAAAGAAAATAAATAAATTCGTTATATCCATGATTCAACAAAATCTTCTAAGACACTCGTTTCAATTTCGCTCATTGTCTCTTCTTTAATCGAATGCACAACAGGTGAATGTGACTTTTTATATGATGACGTATGATAGAGTGAGAATTTATTTTTCTTCTTTGTTGTTTCTTTTGGTTTCGGTAGTGAAACTTGTCGATTAATTAAACTTGTTTGACTTGTAAATGGATGTTGATAGTGATGATGATCATATGTGTGCATATGTGTTAAACATTGAAAAAATGGATATAATTCAATGATATTCGTTATTGTACGTAGACGAAGTACGGGTCGATTGACATTTTTAATAGCTGGAAGACGATCACGTATCGTTGTTGATGTTGATTGTAGTTTGCGTTCGAATAATTTCGATAGACGTATTGAAAAGGCAATGAATGTATCGACAGGCGTTTTACGATCGACAGAATCTTCATCAGAAACAAATGCCGAACGAAATCTAAATGTTGACAAAAGAAAACGATTTTTACAAAATCAAAACAAAAAAAAACGAAATCAATTTACAATTGAAAATGATGTAATTCCGAGTACGGCATAGCTAATAAAACATCGAGTAATTTACATGCGTAGAGATACATTTTCAATGCTGGATTAACACCCGTACTCGGCGTTGAAACATTAGTTGTTGTGAGTTCATTGGTGACCATTCGTTGAACTTGAGATCTATAGTTAAACAAATTTGATTTAACTGAGACAAAAAACAACATGATTTCTTACTTGGTATCACCATCGAGATCGGCGAGGAGATCTTGTTCGAGTTGTAGAAGAACTTGAATTAATTCAGTCATTAAAATTGGCCATAATGAAACTAAATTTTTCGATGATATTCGTAACAGTAAAACACGTAGAAAGAGAAACATTTGCGTATGTAAAATAGGCACTTGTGGCAATTTCAATAGATCGGTTATACGTTCGAGAATTTCCGGTAATTGTCGATTGTATTGATCTTTTTCAGATGCATAAATAACAAATGCAAAACGTTTGACAAGCATAGCTCGTTGTTCATATTCGTGTTCTTTCGAAACAAATAAACCGGTTTGAACTGTATTGATTTTTGTCATGACATCTCGAAATGATGTTGGCCGTTCATTGGTTATCATATTATCGACAATGATTTTCCACGAACGTAGAGCTGTGAGATCCAATTGAAAGAAAGCAACATCGAACAATTGTTCGAATGCTTCTTTTTTCCATGCTTTTCGCGTGTATGAATATTGTGAAATGCTCATTAATAGAGCTGATGCCGATCGGTACGATGGTGCATTCGTTGCAACATGCGTTCGAACGTAAGGCATGGCATTAGTCACGAGATTTTGAAGAAACGGAAGAACAACTCGATCTTTTTCTTCGTTTCGATTGTAGACAATATCGAGTAAAGTTGCAGCATGTTCGCCAAGAACCGACAGAGCAAGAAAACTCGAATTCGCATTCATTGTTATGTCAGATGTATTAATTGCGTGTGTCACACCTAGAAAAATAGTTTAGTTGTTTGGTTATTTAGTTAGATAGCAGTTTGAAAACGGAAACAATTCTTCATTCAATGAGATTAGTATGCAAAGCATGTACAAACAGAAATACCTCGCAGTGTTTGAGAGACAATTTTCGATGAAAATCTATCGAAAATGTGAACAACGGAGTTGATAGGATCGCGAACTAAATAATATCATCCGTTTTTCATTTTTCTGTTCTACGATGACTTTTGTCTTTTTCATTGATGAAGAATTGAAAGAAGAAGAAGAAGAAGAAGAAGAACGAAATACTAACCATCGAAATCTACGGGATCATCGGAATGTATCGTTCCGGTTTCACTCGCAAAATTGATGCTTTGTGGTGTCGATTGATTCGATGTTGATGTGCTTTTTAGTGATTGAATATCCGGTTGAGTTACACGAACTTGAAAAGTTTTTCTCAGCCATGTTGTTTGCTCGAGTGATGATGCAACAATTGTATTACAATTTTCAAGTACTTTCATTGTGATATCCTAGGAAATAAAAGAAAAAAAACTCGTTCTTCTGCTGAGAAAATATATTCGGTATTTACTTGTAAATCTTTGAGATCTTTTCGTTCGCCAAGAGACGACGATTGTTTTGTATAAAAACTTAAGATTCTAGTAGAAAGAAGATTATTTTTCCAATTTTCATGAAAATCTAATACTTTATGATTAAAAATATCACTGGTGGTGATATTGATTGTGCCAAACATTCTTTAAACATAAATGCTAATGTTGGCCAACAATCAACTGTTAAATTCTTCTGTTGTTGAAGATAGGCTAATAGAAATTGTAAACACCAAACATCATAATTCGATTTTTTCTAAATAAGAAAGAAAAACAAGCAACCGAATAGAATTTTTACGAACGAGAAAATCGAATCGATTTACTTTATCTCTTGTTGTTAATTGATTTCGAATCAATTCATTCATATTCGGTATCATATCATTGATTGTATAACCCTGAATATTCATAACAATTTCAATAAGAGCTTGTGCTTCGCCGAGATTATCTCGTGGCATATTCAATATTGTTGTTCGTGATGATGTTTCGATTGTTGTTTGAGGCAGACTTTTTTGTTGTGTTCGTTGTTGACGTTTACGTTCGCCCCAACATTGTGCAACTGCACTAATAAATGAAACACCATTCGATTTCGTTAGCGATGAAAGATAATCGAGAATTGTCTGGCGAATTTGTTTGACATTATGTATTTGCCATGGATTATTCATTGATAATGATGAGGGTGAAACAACCGAATCAACACCGTTATCGAATAGATATTGTTCGGATATGGTCTTCCAAATAAAGAGAATGCTCGAAAGTATCGATGGTAATTGATTGAGAATCGATTGTCGAGCATCGGCTAAATCACGTTCGTTCATAGTTATAATTTTCATCCAATGTTGTGGACTGAGTGTTTGCGTTGGACAATGTCCGTATTCAAGTGTTGTATTGCCCAATAGACAATAATTGCAAATATAGGATAAACGTTGAATTAAATGAACAATATATTCATTAACATCGAAGTATGGTAATTGCCGAAATTTATTCTTGTTACTTTGTTGTGATTGTTGATTGTGTGCTTGAACAACAAAACATAGATTTCGACAGATTTGTTCGATAACGAGACTACTAATTGATTTTAAAGACGAACCACAATGTGGTAATATTCGTACGATTAGACTGATTATATGTCGATGATTTTCAATGAAATCAATTTGTTTTAAATATTGTAAAATCGATGAAAGAAAAAGACTTTGATTGACAATCGGTTGATTATCAATATATCGAAGAGGATTTGTCGATGAACTATTTTTCGATATTAAATTAATCAAATCATTTTCTTGATAATTACGAAAATGAAATAATGATAAATTTGCATATTGATTTGTTTTATATTGCATATTATTCGATGTAACTGATGCCAATATATTCGATGCAAATGATTGTATTGGTGTTTGATTATCTGATCGTTGTTGATAACAATTGAGAATATGTTCAAGAAGAATCATTTCTTCTAACAATTGAACTAATTCTCTCAAATATTGTTTCGTTAATTCATCATAAAGAGATTCAATATTATAATCATAGATCATTTTCGTTAGACTTTTTGTTTTCGTTGAACGTTGTTTCAAATAGATCTTTTCGATAATTGTATTGAATAGATGAAGAATGGTTTTTTGAAATGATAATTTTTGAAAGAAATCATTGAGATAAATAATTAATTGTAGATTCTGTTGATGATAATTTTCCATACAAATCGATGATAGATCATGACAAATACGTTTCATTAATGTTATTGAACGAATATGAACCTTTCGATTGCCTTGCATTTCATGTACCGTCAAACGACGTTCGAATGTTTTCGAAAAGTAACTTCGTGTGTAGATCAAAAGTATATTAACAAATGTATACAAATAGGATTGATGATGATGACTGAGATTTTCCAATGATGAATAGAAATTTTTTCCTTCGATTGCACGACGATGTCGAAGATATAATTCATGTAGATGATTATTATGTATATTAATTGGTGCTGATTGAATATTCGATGTGAGAACTAATGTTTGAACTAATTGTTGAGGTATGAGATCAATAAGACTTTCGATAATATTTAAAGCAAATATGACACGATTGTAATCGTACGGTTGTGTGTAGAGAAGAAGATAAGCTAAATGCGAGTCGATCTTTTTCGAACGATCGATTGATTCGGATTTTTTTGTTGAATTATTATTATTTGGAATCGATTCCGATTCATTGAGAGATTTCAATGGACTCGTTGGTTGATCAACAATCCCGTCGACTGTCATCGCATGAGGTATGGGACCGACAGAATGCGGTCGACGGTTATTCTGATTCATTGTTGATAATAATGTTGAATTTGTTAATTGACTATCAGCTATTGAATCTGTTTCAGTTGTTGTTTCTTCGTGGAGTGATGTATACATTCGTTGAATGTTACTATTACTACCTTTGATACTATTCGATTCTAGGCTGCTGTTATTTCGACTGAAAACTGTCGGCATTGTTGGTGCACGACGTTTGACTGATTTAGCTGAATTTGTCGGTGAAACTGATCGACTATTGGATAGACTTGGTTGCGAGAGACTTAACGTAGTTGGAGGTTTGATCGATGCAGATTTCGATGGTTGTGGAGATGATTGTTTGACATGATAAACGACTTCACCTGTATCCGTACAACTAATTGCACAAATTCGTTTTTCTTCATCGCTTTCTTCTTGTTCATTTTCATCTTCTTCATAGTTTTCGTCTTCGTCATCATCGTCGTCACCTTCATCATCATTATTACCATCATCAATTAATACCGAAAATGTTATCTCATTGATATCTCCGACACTCATGTCATCCGTATCATTACTGATGATACTATCTTGACCTTGATAGTTCGTATTCTGTGCCAATTGATCAACATTTGTCATTTGTCGATTAAGAAAATAATCTTTATGCGTGATCGGATGTAACTTCTGTATACTAATTCGTGCCGTATCAGCATTTAATAGGATAATCAATAGAATGTCAAATATTCGACATATATCACCATGAATAAAACAATCATATGTCCATTGTTGTACCATGGATTTTAAACAATGATTATTCGATTCATTAAGAATACTAATAACAATTAATAAACATCGTTCGAATGTTTTCGTTAAATGTCCATAGGCAAATATCGATAGATCACGTGTTGAATTCCATAATTTAAAAAATCGTTTATATGCATCGACAACAATCATTTCATTTTCATATTGTTGAAGATGTGTCGATGATAGTTGATTACAAATTAAATCTTCACAATCACCATTTGGTAACATTGAATGTAACATCGAAAGAATTCTCGATGCTTTCAAATGATTTTGTCGTTCGTATCGATCACTTAAATGTTCCCATAGATACGCAGTTATATGTTGAAAAAATAATGTTTCATTGATTAATAATGAAACTTGTTCGGAATTAAACGATGGAATTATCGAAACATTATCAGGTAAATTTATTGGTAACGACGGCAAATTCGATGATTTACTATCCGATAAACATAATGTATAACCAAGTAATTCAATAAGAACTGAAATTGCAATTGTTTGAATGGAAAAATGACCAGATTCACAAACCGAAAGAACACATAAATCAATTGACCAATCATCGAAATCTGTTTTCGATTTCGATAGTAATGTTTGATCTTTCAATGATGATTGCCGTGGAAAACAACAGAATTCAATTAATAATTTACAACAATCATCGAACGCACGTTTATAATAATCGACATTATCGTTTAATTTCAAATGAAAGTCATTGTCTTGTTGATAACGATTAAAAAGTGCTAAAAGATTTTCATTGGTTTTTTTCTGTGCTATCGAATGGATATTTTGAAATTTTTCATTTAAATTCGTTTGATTATTATCAATTAAAAATGTTGTTATAAAACGATGAAAGAAGATTTTATATAATGTAAGAGATTTTTCTAAATGATTCATTGATTGTAACATTGTCTTGGTCAGAATTGGTGTTTTTTCATCGAGATATTTCTTTGGTTCATTATGAATTTTATAGATTTGTTTTTCAACTTTTCGAACTATGTGTCGAAGTAATTGTTCGACATCTCGATTGATTTGTTCGTCGAGTGTTGCAAAAGGATTTTGTAATTGACCAATACTATTCGTTCGAGTAAGTTTATTATCAATATCAGTTGTATATTCATTATCAGTTAATAGATTCGGTTCGATATCATCGGTTTCGCTTTCAGTCGAACTGAGATCATCATCGATTGAATAGTCGAATGTTTGTTTCGGTTCAGTCAAAGACAATAGATCATCACTTGCCGAACGATGAAATATCGATAGACGATGTTGACTCGTTGTTGGCACGACTTTCTTCAAGATTTTCAACAATACTTCAATACATAACGTGATCTGTTCGGCAGAGAATTTTTGAATATTATGATTCATTGTTTTTATTAAATGATAGAGCATTTCAGGTAAATGTTCCGATTGAATATCTGTCGATGATTCTAACGAAGCTATATCAAGTAACATATTAATAATGCCACATAATTGTTCAATTGTTGTACCAGCTGTGAGATTCAATTGATCATGTTGATCGGTTATGATAATATCAAAATTTTTCGTTAGAAATTCCCAAATAAAATAAGGTTCAAATGTATCGAGAAGCATATTCAATGTTTTCAGAATTTCAGAATGAGTATTTTCTTGTTGAACATTGATCGATGGTACTTGTTTAGCAGGTAAATAGACTTGCTGATAAACATTTAGTAGATAACTCATTAAAACTGATTCGAGAATATTTGGACCTACATCAGGTTTATCAACTAAACAAAAATATCAAATTAGAAATCTTTGCTTTTTTCGTTCAATTGGTTCGCCTACCGAGAATAATTAAAACACGTATGAGTTTTGTTAAAGTCCATGTTGATGGTAATGACTCAGCAATATTATTTGCTACTGTTTGATTTTCATCAGGTGTAACCGGTTTCGATTTATTTCCTGTTGTTAGTGAATTATTTGCTATTGTTTCCATGGCATGTAATAATGATTGGACGAGATTTTCTTGCGTATATTGAATGAAATATGATGATGAATCGAATGGATCATTTGTAACAGCTAATGATGTTGTTGATGAATGAATTTCATTGATTTGTTGTTGTTGTTGCTGTTGTTGACTTGTATTATCAGTTGGAATTTGTTCCGTGCCGAGATACCACGCATAGATACGTCGATTTAATGACATATCACGTTTTAATAGAATATGTAGCGTGACTGTTTGAATTTTCATCATATCGATTTTAGTTAGTTGTTTATTGTGCATTGGTAAACATAGAAGAAGAAAATCGAGTATCGATCGTTGAACTAATGATTGTTCACGATCTTGAAGACATGTGCAAACAGCCGATACCTACGAAGACGAAGAAAAAAAAAGACACATAAATAATTAATCAATTAGAGTTGTTTATGTTTACCATTGTTTCTACAGATGAACCCATGAGATAGAGTTGATCTTCCATAGTTTTTCTTTTATCAAAATGATTTAATATAAATGCAAGAGCGGAATATCGTGCTGATGCAACGAGATGAATCGCTGACCATATGCAAGTATAGAAATAAAATTTATCGATACAATTCGAAAGATTATCTAGTAACGTGTATATTCTATCATAATAATCGGCACCTTCTTCTAATGCAGGAAATAGACCGAGTAAAAGTCCAGTTAAAATCGGATTTAATGCATCACCCAATGGTAAAAAGTAACTTTCATAAATATTTAAAAGGACAGGTTTCACAGGTAGTGCAGCAACAGGTAACAATGGAAATAATCCACATGAATAGAGAATGATATCTCGTTGGAGATTTCGTCTACTTATCGTTCGAAAGATAATATCGTAGACTTCAAGAGTTTTTAAATGTACACCAGAGGGTAATGCAGGATGAAGACATTGACCTAGACGTTTACACAGAGTGATACGTTTAGGTATGGATTGAAATTTTGGATAACTTTCAATCGCCTAATTCGAAGAAGAAGAAAAAAGACGAAAAATGAACATTTTATCATCGGAATTTTCTTACTTTTTTCACTTTGACTAGATTTGTTATGAGATCAGCCCATTCGGATGAATATTCGAATTGTTTGAGCACTTTTTCTAACGTCGCAATGTAGTTTTTATATCGACCATCGCTTAATAGAGCTACTTCATCACTTGGCATTAAACTCATCGTCGAAATATGATTCGAAAAAAATCGATCTAAATAATGAGATCTATATGATACAATTCTCGATGAATTGATTGTATATAAATAAAGCAAAATATCAATAACAGAGCACGCACGTACACATTAACTACTAGTACGACTCGACATCGAACAAGAAAAACGGAATAGAAGAACAAGAAAAATCGAATGATCAACGTCGACTAATGAGTCATATGTTATTTCGAACATGTCATTGGCGAAAGAATTTCACCAATAAACATCTTTTTTGACGTAGCACTTTATTTATATAAGTAAATGGATGGACGACAAAAAAACACTTGTGAAGGTTAACTTAGCAATCAACAACAGAAAATGATAAATTGAATTTTCCAATATTCTTCTCGTGTCTTACATTGTCTATGAATGTATCTATTCTATCTATCATCTCTCTCTCTCTTGCTCTTGTTCACCATATGTCTAATCCAATCGATTGTTGACACCACGAAAAATTTTCGCGTTGTTCAAACATCATATCATATAGAAGAAGAAACTGATTGCCGAGTAAATAGACAAAAAAAACGAAGAAGTATGTATCTATATTTACCCCTAGAAAGGTTAATAATACAGGCGAGTCGCTTGGCGCCGTCAATTCTTTTCAATTTATTCTTGATCATGAGAGTTTTTAACAAATTGTCTTGACCAAAAATAAAATATATTGGATTCACCGCACGTAATGAGTCGCAGATTTGTGTGAATATCACATCTGCATCAATGTATTTTCGTTTCACTCATGCACGACCGAAATCAAATACAAAACGTCCACATAAATCGATTCAATTGAATGTCTAATTATGCTTTTTTTTCTTTCTCCTATTTAATTTTTGCAGCTACTTATCTGTAATATGAATACTATCACATAATGTATGACTGTACGAATAATGATTTATAATATACTCTCTCGAAAGTAAACAACGGTAATTGATATGAATACTTGCGTGTCTTCACTAATCAAATGATATTCGAAAACAACGCCTATGCGTCTTCCTCGATATTCTCTTATCTCAACTTCCAGGCGCAGAATAATAAAAATGGTCTTGATTTTCAAAAGACGAGTACAAGGTATTCAATAAACAAAAAAAACAGAAAAAAAAACATTTTTTTTGTGACTCGTATGCTTACGTGGAATATATTGTAGTATTTTAGTCATTTGTAAATGAAAGGAATTTTCAAGGAATTCGGAAGCCATTAGTCAATGTTTATGATTATGACGCTTTGTAATGGAATCGTTTCTTTTTCTTTCTTTCTTCGGATAGCGAATGATTTGGCTGCGTTTCCCTTGTAATCAGATGCTTCATACAACAAGTTCCTTGTGGATCTTACTAACATGAAAAAATACTCGACAGACATAAGAGTGTACAATTGAGAAGACAATATAGATTTAATGATAAGAAAAATAAATTGAAAATGACAACAGCAATGAAGAAAAATGAAAACATATTCATAAAACCCTCGATCGTTTCTTGAGGATGTCACGATTGTTCATAATAGCATTTATTCGTTGAACTTGTCAAGTTGACAAATATGAAATTTATTTTTATTTAATTCATTGACGAAAAGTCGAAAAGTTCTCAAAGAATTAGTCATTTATTTGGTTCAAATAATTTTAAAAAAAACACGGTTTTAGATTAAGACTTAGAGAGCTTTTATATGATCTTACTCATAAATCTAAATTTAGAGAAAGGTTGAAGCTAAATAGTCGTTTTACGTGATTAAACCTACTTATTTTCTATCGAACAGTTTTTATTGGTGAACGATCGAACCAATAAATGTTTAGTTCAAAGCATCACGTTGACTTTGAGTCATTTTCTCTTCTGACGTGTAGTGGTAAACAATTCTTTGTGTTTTATCTTCACTATTAAAAAGCCCCTTTATCATCCGACGTTTCTTATTAATACTAAAGCGAGAAAACAAGATAAATAAAATGGTTGTCACTCAAGTTTTACCTACATGGTTTGTTCTTAGAAATGCTTAATTAAAACGACTCTTTTTTTTCTTCTTCTCATCAGGACTGATCGTGATTCTTGTTTTCGTTGTCATACATCGTTCTCAGCATTTACTCGCAAACATCATTGTCGAGCTTGTGGAGAAACATTTTGTTCAACTTGTTCGTATTTAAAGATTTTCTCTAATCGTTATCTAATTTTCTTTCTCTTAATTTAGGTTCATCAAAGTCAAGTGCTTTGTTAGAATACGGTATCGAAGATGAAGTTCGAGTTTGTGAATTCTGTTATGAACGTTTAACTACGTAAGTACATCTGACGTCATGATTTCGAATAAAACAATTCGGTTTTCTTTCTTTTCAAAGAACTGGCAGTGTCCAACTGGCTACAGCAGCAACAACAACAGTAACAGCAATGAAACCAACAGGTCCGAGCCAAGCTGAACTTGACGAAGAAGCTGCTCTTCAATTAGCTATATCGTTATCTCAAAATGAAGCCGATGAACGAGAACGTCAGAAAAAACTACTTACTCAACAATACGCAATGTCAAATATTCAATTTCCACCGACGCCAATTGGTTCAGCACCAGTCGCTGATCAGGTACGACACAGAAAAGAACTCTAATACGCTTCTAATCGAGAAGAGAGAGAGAAAGAAATGAAAATCGAGAATTATTTAGAACATCTGTTTATTTTGTGATAAAAGGTCAAGATTTTGTTCTAACCTTTGCACGTATGTTTTTAATCGCAGGATGAGAACGAACAGAAAACTGCTGGTGGTGGTGGTGAATTAGCCAAATATTTAGATCGAAATTATTGGGAAGGACAAGCTCAAAAAGATCCTAATTCAGCACCGATAACCTCAACGAATCAAGTAAAAATCAATGATTTCATTCGATTATCTTTTGCATATTCGACATTGTCTTTTTTCTTCACAAGGATCCACTCGATCAATATGTTCGTGACGATGAAATCGACGTGTTTATAAACACCGCTAATGAACATATAAATAACATTAAATTTCGTATGCTTAGCAATCAACAACGTGGTCGAAATATTGCCAATGATACAGCTGTACAATCAGTCTTTTTCATGCTTCAACATATGTATCCTGAATTACATCGTCTTATTAAATCACTCGATGACAAACAAGGTGAATTCGAATTTTCTTCATTGAATCATAAAATTCGTTTTTGATTTTCGATTGTTTAGCGTATTATGAAGGTTTACAGGATAAATTAAGTCAATTAAAAGATGCTCGCGAGGCGTTAAACGCTCTACGTGATGATCATATGGAAATTAAAAAACGACAAGCACTCGAACGAGAACGACAACGACAAATGCAACTGGCTATTAAACTCGACGATATGCGTCAAAAGAAACAAGTCGATTGACGACATCTCATCATAAACAATAAAAATGAACTTGTGATTTTGTTTTTAGGCTTATTTGGAATATCAAAGACAACTTCATTTGCAAAGACTTGCCGAACAAGAAGCAGAAATGCAAGCTCGTCTCGATCAACAACGACGTTATGCTCAACAACGTGAACAACAAAATCAAGTTGACTATCATCGTATTAATCAAGTAAATCAAACGAAAGTTTCTCGTCGAAATTATTCTATATTTTTCGTTGAAGATGTCTTCATATCCTCCTCAAGCAGTTGCTCCTCCTCAAATGACTTCTGTTGGCTATTATCAATATCCTGTTCATCCTTCTCAATTAACATCATCCCAAGCATTTTCCATGACACGTAAATCTTCTGATTTGATTATTTAACAAAGATTTAAATCTTTCTATCTGTTCTTCGATTAGAAATGTCAGATGCCTTACCTCAACCTCTTGCGCCGCCCTTATCTCAAATTCAACAACCTTATCCAGTTCAACCACCAATGCAATCAAATGAACAGACACTAATCTCATTTGATTGATCAAAATGTGCATAAATAATAAATGAACAAAATTTTTAAAAAAAACACGCTTTTCTTCTTCTTATTCTAGTGCAATGTCAATTCTCATTTCTTTCTTTTTCGGCTGTCCTTTCGAAATGTCCATGAATGATGAGCACAGTAAAATATCATATGTCATACGTGTGTTTATGTGTGCATCTACATTTGTAAATTTTATTCTTTCAAAATAAATTCTACATGGTAAAAAAAAACGCCTGGAAACGTATTTACATTTTCTCTAAGCCAGTCAAAGATTTGGATCACCGTATCTAATATACTCTTACATTTTGATTAATAAAAAAGGAGCTTTTAATTAATTAAAAAAACGACTCCAATTTTTTGTGCAGTTTCAAACTTTGGACAACGAATTATTTCACTTTATTTCTATCTGAGAACGACATTAAATTGATGCAATGATACGCTATTTTTTCCTATATTGAAACCTAGCGACCTCATAGAAAAGCGAATAGCAATGGTTAACTTAACTCATGTGTTGTTATTGATTGTATACACTCACATACACGATCACTCATTATTCAGCTTGACGTCGTCGGAAATTTCATCAATAGATTGAAAACTTCAGTAAATCGTGTTATTCATTGTTTTTTTTCTATTTCAACATCCAGTACATCGATTGACTCATGAATGTACTTCAACTAATATAAAAACGCCTATATACTGATTTTGTTACATTTAAGCACTTTCATTTAAACGATGTCTGTTCTATCAATCGAAAACTGTATCCCTGACGAGTAAAATCTATTAGTTCTTCTTATACTATCTGTTAATTAAAAATGTGGTTGATTTAGAATTCAAAGTAATATATCATGTCCAAGCCTTCAACGACAATTTATCAGTAATTATCAATTAAAGCCTGATGATCCGACAATCAATGTTTTGTCGTGGAATGTACTAGCACAAGGTAGAAATTGATATTACCGGAATATTTCATTGAATTGAATAATGATTTTCAGCTCTGTCGTATCCCGAAGGAAATTTTAATCGTGTTGAAACTGAAATGGTTGCTTATGAAACACGACGATGGAAAATACTCGAACAAATTCTCCGTTACCAATCGGATTTATGCTCACTACAAGAAGTAGATATATACGATTGCTTTCTCAAAGAGCAGCTATCAAAATATGGGTACGAAAGAAAAATTCATTCGTTTAATTTAATTTGGTGATTTTTCTAGTTACAATTGTTTTTTCACTGCAAAGCCTAATTCTCGATGTTTATCATTTCAAGATGATACCGACAATTTCAAAGGTCCCGATGGTAATTTACTCTGCTATAAAACTAGTAAATTCAAAGAACTAACTCGAAAAAATATCGATCTACCCAACGATGGTCGACACGGTCGACAGGTAGATGAAATAAATCTTCTTGTGTTCTTCTATCTTAATTCAAACTTCCTCTAGGTATTTTCGATTCTCGAATTAGAATACATTCCATTCTCATTTCCATTGGTTTTCATTGGCACACACTTCAAAGCAAAAAAACAATTTGCCTCATCTCGTATCAATCAAGCGATTGCTATTCGAGATTATGTCGAAAACGAGTACCCAAAAAACACGACTATCATCTTAGCAGGCGACTTCAACGGTGAACCCGATGAACCATTCTACAAAATTTTAACAGACGTCAATTTAATCAGTAGTTATCGACACTTGATGAACAATCACGAGCCACCGTACACGACATGGAAATTCAAATCTCGAGAATCGCATAACGAAAAAGAAGAAAGTCGAACGATTGACTATATTTTCTATCGATCGAATCGTCTGAATCCAATCGCATATTTAGACATTCCATCGAAAGCAGCTATAGGTCCCAATGGTCTTCCTTGTGCTATTTATCCTTCGGATCATCTCGCACTTCAATCGATATTTCTTATTCATAAATAATCTCTAGTTTGCTTTTTTGTATGTATTTCCGGCATTGTCATGTTTTTTTTTTTGTTGTTGTTGGGAGGCTTTACACTTGGTGACAACAGTTATGCGAACAGAAAAAGAGCCAAAAAAAAAGATAAACTGAAACAAAAAAGATACAACAAAACAAGAAAAAAAAACGAAAACGAGAGCAAAAAAGAATAAGAAGATTTTTTGAGATTAATAATTTTTTGTATGCGAATGAGAGAGTGTGTGTATGTGTGTATGTGTATTTTTCGATCACAGTAAAACAGAGAAGAAAAAAAGAAAAATGAAACGAACATATACGTGTTAATCTCGCTTAGAAACGAGTTCGATTCGAATTGAAAACAAACGAAAGGAAAAAAAACGAAATACATAAGAACAACATTACATTTGAGTGAACAGATGCAAACAAAACGATCGATGAATATCACCGGTGATGAAGAATCAAAGTTTTTAACATGAATAATTGAATTGTCACAACAAGTATGTGTTTCTATTTTTGAAATATCTATCAACGAAAAAGCGTTTGTTTCTGCTCGTTTTGAATTTATTGTATTTTGTTATTCATACGATCGCTTCGTCAATCTCTCAAATCATTCTAAACAAAATGTCAAGTTGCCGAGGGTAAACCGGTTCGTTTTTTCTCTTACGCATGAAATTCAATTGTTTCGGACATTGATCATAATCAATTATATTAATAAAACGACTTCGTTCGCATTGTTCACGTAGTAAAACACAATAATTTTTATATAAATATTGATCATCACCGCAAACGGCAATTTTCGTACTACATTCTCCACTAAGACCATAAAAACGTGACGAATATGGATGACAACGAATACATGTCGGTCGAGATTGAAGAGATAAAACGCAACGTTCAGAAGATTTACACAGATTTGGACGACATTGACTTTCTAATTGATTCGAAAATAAAAACAGACAAAATATTCGTGTTTTGTTTTTCTTTTGCATTGTAAAATCTTACCACAAGGACCTTTGTGTGCTAATTCAGCTGTTCGTCCTCGATTATCTGGACTCAAACGCATTGCACAAATATTTTCATAAGTGACACCGTCTGTACCGCAGACTGGCTCGGGATCTAACTTGGCATCGCAACGTTTCTTCGGAAAACAAAATGGTTCGCCACTATTTTTAACTAATAAACAAACAGTATTATGTGGACAGTTCACATTTTGACAATCTTCTACAAAAGAAACCGAAGTACACAAGATAAATAATTCGAAAATCATAATTTCACTAAACACATACTTTGACATTGTCCGTCATATTTTTTATATAAACCGCTTTGACGATTAAAACATTTCCAAGCTTCCATCGAACATTCCGATGAGAAGGTCATATTATTCGATGCACATAATGGTTGATGTTGATGTTTCGATGTATGACACGCTTCCTCGCTGCATACACACATTTCGATACCGTCTATCCATTGACATTCTTGACCAAGACCGCAATCAATATCACATCGTTTTGGTTTCACTAGACAAGTGAAAAAAAACAACAACAAAGAACGTCATAATCTCGATCAGACAATTTAATTCGATTTTTGTTTTATCTTACGATTAACATCTCGACATTTTTCAGCATAAACATATCCATCAAGTTCTTTCAATGTATCTTCAGAATAATATAAACCCGTACAGTGATCTTCGTTAACATCTGCTTCACTTAGATCGTAGCACATATCATTTATACGATGATTAAAACAATTTCCAGCTAAATTATCAAATCAAAACAAATCATTGATCTTCATTCGTTATAATTACTCATATATTGACCGTTAAAACATGAGTCAACGGTTTGTTGACCTGTATATATTCTATATATGTCAACGTTCTGGAAACAGGAAGAACAAAATAGGCATCGTGTTCTTCGTTTTTTTTTTAATATACATATATTCATTCACATCTATTGTTCCAATTCAGTAAGATATCGGTCTCATGTCTCCTACTTGATCTCATTTCCTTTCACATTGCGCGCACTTTACCCTTGACCCATGATATATCTCTTTCTTTCCTCATTGTGCATTTACTGACACATATACACACTTCTATGCATGTCACTTAACGGTCTTGAATATCATCAACATACATGTATACAGAGTCTGCTTCGTGTCAACACGGATGAACAAATAATTTCTTTAAATAACTTTAATGGCAATGTAGAAAAAAACAGGACATTTGTTTTTTCCACCCGCCCCCTCTTTCTGTCTTTCGAACAGATCTTAATGCAGACAAAATACGAGTTCGATACGAATATGACATACCTTCGACAGTGATAATCGAATGATCAAAGAGAACGAACAAGAGAAGAAATTTAATAGAAATATTCAATAACGATGAAAATGTCATGTTGAGAAATCGACTTCGATATATTTGTATTTTAAATAATAATAATAATAATAATAATAAATATCGATGTGCTTTTTGAACAAAATGATATACCTGTAAAAAGAAAGAGGAGATATAAATATGATGAAGGGATATAGCTACGTACTTGCAATCGAAAGAGAAAGTATGAAACAAGAGAGAGAGAGAGAGACAGAGAGACAGAGAAAGAGACAGAGAAAGAGAAAGAGAAAAAGAGAAACAGAGAGATGGAGAAAGAGAGCAATGACAGATTGAAAAAAGAAACGAACGTTTTGACTGCTGAAGAAAAATGGCTTGAATATGTGTGTATATGTGTATATAATATATAGTTAAATCTACAAAAAAAGGAAGGGTTGAAATGTCTGATTATGTATTAGGATGAGAAGGAAAAATAATTTAATATAAATGAATAAATCTGAGCTTCAGAATATTAAAAATGATTATCTAAGATTTAAAATCTGTGTGGAAATGATGCTCTCCTTCTCTTTCCCCTCTACTCTTATATATCTATCTATTTATCCCTAATGCTGCTGACAAAAGAAAAGAAGATTATACAAGTTTTGTATGAGTAAAAACCTATTCTTATTTTCGAACAGAATTTGTCTCTCCCCCACTTCCTTTCAGTCTGGTTAAATCAACTTTTAACTTTGATTTGTTCTACGTCATCAGTGTTGCTCCTTAAAAATATGTATGTTAATTCCGGCTCGCATCGATGATAGACGAGCTTATAATTAATGAAATCTCATCGTTCCCTACAGTCAGTACACACTCCTACATTTTAAACCCGACGACGACAAGTAGTTTGATTTGATAGATTGAGTCTTTTTCTCGTTCTTCGTACTTCTTGCGTGTTCAGTTAAATATGAACGTGAATGAGAGGTGTGTAACAACAACCAGCTGTCCGGTTGCAAAATCATGTTTTTCGATCATATGGTCATTTGAATCGTATGCGCTTCGAATGTCTCTCGTCGTTTCTTTTTTCTTTTGATGATATTATTATGCAATAGAAAATGAGCACCTACGAAATCAACGTCGCCGTCAGCTTGTTAGCAACGCTGATGATGTCAAGGGACGTACAAAGACGTGTCGTGATACTTTACACTTTGACCAAATCGATGGATGACGTGAAGAAATAGTATAGAATACTTCCGGATGAAACCTTTAGATTACGTTCAATTTTGTCGACGTAATTGCCAAACATAAACGTCATATCTTAGATATTTCGAACGCGAATAGGATTTTATTGTTTTGCATTTTCATTAACAAATGGACATTCATTTAATTTTACATCAATAATTTAAACGAGTTTTGGTTCTTCTCAAAGATTTAATTATCAACAGAATGAGAAAAAAAAACAGATGAAATAATTGTTATTAGTAAAAACGTGCATTTTTATCGTTGCATAACGAAACAAGTTTCTGTTTCTTTTTTGACAATCAATATTTCTAATAGAAACGGCCTTGACTGGAACCAGACTGAAGACTACAAAATGGGTACAAAAAAAGTCTTGATTCAGCACATAAACAGAGCGAAAAAAATATTTTTCTTTCTTTTTAAATTAACGAGTACGAATTGATTTATTTATTTATATATAGACAAAATGGTTTGACAAGAATTTGTATGACTTTGAAAAAAAAAGATGACATTCGTTGACAACTGTCACATCTTTCTTTTTATTGTAAGATCTGTTTCTGAAAGAATCTTATGACGTCAATAACTTAGATTTTAAAAAGAACATTATAACACGTATAAACAAATCTCTAATAAAAAATATCCGACTGTTTTCATTATCAACCACACTCAGTAGCACGCATTATCGACAGCTTGTGTTGTATTATTATTTTTATTTGACTCGTCTGGAATTCTTGCTTTCTGTCGTCGCCAAACAACAATTTTGTTCTTTTCTTCATACATTTCTTTCTCGAGTTTTTGTTAAAGCTTTTTAAAATGAACGAATATGTTCATATTTCAAATGTGAATGAGAAAAGAAAGAGATGCTTTTTTTTTCGTGCTTCTCACGCGTTGTATTGACTGAACTGTACGAAAGAAGACGAGGAATTTTCTAGCATCGTGTACACAACAAGATGATGCAATAAGCTTTAGGCCAAGGAATTTGAATCATTCACGCGACCTCGACATGATCAATGTAAAGTAGTATGATCAATAGAAATGAATAGAAAATGATGACGATCAAAGTTCAAGGTACAACCATCGAAAGCATGAACAAAACGAGTGATTTGTGTTTCAAGGTTCAACTATTATACGTTCATTTATACAAAATAGTCATCGAATGGCTAGAGATTTTTGTTTGAACGGATTCGAAGGCTCAAAAAAAAAAGATTCCATTGTAAAATGCGTGAATGTGTGTCATATTTTTGAAAAAAAAGTTAAACAATTTGTTGAGAAAATCACTTATCGTTACTTCATTAAGAAAACAAAAACATCGAACAACAATTTTTTTGTACGCCCACAATTTGTTTATGTCCTCATAATATTAAACATAGTGCTTATTAGAGTAAAATGTTTTTAAATAGACGTATTTCATTAACTAAATGAAAATCAATCGTTAATTGTTTTCAATAAGATTTTTATGTTCTAATTTTATTTATTTGTGGGCGTACTGAGACTTTTGAATGTTTGCACATGTTCTTTTTTTTTCGAAGCGCGGTTGTGGTGACATGACTATGTGATTTTAAGCTAAAACCGTTCTCCGGTTCATAAGACTATAGCGGTTTATCAACGAATCTGTCTAACAGATGTGATCAATCAGAAACGTGCGTTCTATTTGTGTCAAGCTTATTTAGTAATACGGGGGTATTTGAACTATTCTGAGATTGTTTTCCAATCGAGATAATCATTTAAGTATATGAAAAATCTTAGTTTTTTTAATTAATATTTTGATTGGTAAAGAAAAACAAAACATGTGATTAATAAAGAATTGTGGAGAAAAATCAGAATCGGAACAGTGTGCAAACAGAAAATCAAATATTTAATCTTTGATTTCGAAACAGATAGCATAAGACTGAATCTTGTTGTAGGTTACGAAATTCGAAATTGCACTTTGATGATATATATTAAAAAAGGTTTATCTTTATCTGGCTTTGACAGATCTAAATTTGATATTTACTAGAAGTGAACAAGAATTAAATCATGTAAACCCACTCATATAAATCGAAGTACTTCATATTCAAAATAATAAATTATTATGACAAACTATTTTTAAATATAGAATACTTTCTTCTAATGAAATAAAGAATTAGTCTCAATGATTAATTTAATTAGAAAACAAAATGAACCCGATATTTTTCTCTAAGTTCTCTTATACTCATATAATAATAATCCGCTTGTGTGAAACAAAAACGAACTCTGCCAGAATAAAATATGCGCAATATAAAACTCAACTATGTTTGTAACATGGAGTCACCCGCATGAGATAACAGACAAGAGAAATGCAATCTTTTTGTTATTCAGACAGTTTCTATTCTTTCATGAGTTAAATTACGTTCTAATGTTTTCAATTAATATAGATTGAGAATATTCTATGAAAGCACATTGTCTTTTTTCAGGACATTCCTAATATATCATTGAAATAGTCTCAAAAATTAATCCACAGTTAATTGAACTATGAAAGTGGAAGCGTACTTATATTTCTATGAATTAGTTTAACAAAAGAAAAAAAAACATACTCAGAATAAAAGTTAAGAAGCAGACGAAATAGGGTAGAAGTATCGCTGTAAAAATAGGCTTTCAGATAAGTAGTCAAGCATAGGAAATCCGTCTACATTAATGTGCTTGCTTCTTTGATTGAAACAAGCAAATAAATAAAAGTAATGTGGTCGGCTTCGTATTTG
>Ga0209914_1000383_pt1 | contig 61239 bp, 66 predicted proteins | sample ThiBiot_500_plan_FD_183949 | JGI IMG/M metagenome (GOLD analysis project Ga0209914, IMG submission 183949) | Wastewater bioreactor microbial communities from Cape Town, South Africa - Thiocy_cont_500_plan (SPAdes) | ecosystem: Engineered > Bioreactor > Thiocyanate-remediating > Anaerobic-Aerobic...
AAAAAATAAACATGTCTGTCTTATTTTCATATAGTCATTCGTTCATTCGATGTGAATAAACCAGGAACGGAAATTAACGATCTCAAAGGTGGAATCGTTGGTGGAAGTATATCACAAGGAATATTTCGCGTAAATTCACTCGATTTCTATTAAACAATGAAATTCATGTTGATATTTAGGTTGATCAAGAGATAGAAATTCGACCTGGATTAGTTTATAAAGATAAAGATGGTGCACTACAATGTCGACCGATTCGTTCGAGAATAGTTTCACTTTATGCCGAACAAAATCAACTAACTTTTGCTGTACCTGGCGGACTGACAGGTAAAGAAGAATATGAGATTTTATGAGTGATATTGAACAGCTTATTTTTAACTCTAGCCGTGGGAACGAATATTGATCCATCACTTTGTCGTGCTGATGGTCTTGTTGGACAAATACTTGGTGCATGTGATACATTACCTAAAGTTTATCTCACAATTACAATCAAATATAATCTTCTTCGACATTTAATTGGTGAACAAATTCGAGTTTGTATTTCATTTATTGTTATTTTTGTGAATTTAATGAATGTGTATCTTTTTAGTTGAGCAAGATAACGAAAGATGAAATTTTACTACTTAATATCGGATCTTTAGCATCGCACGGACGCGTCCTTGCTGTGAGAGGTGATCAAGCTAAAATTCAATTATCTAAACCAGTCTGCGCAGAAATATCAGATAAATTAGCTTTGAGTCGTCGCATTCAAGGTCATTTTCGTCTGATAGGTTGGGGTCAAATTTGTGCAGGAAAAGAACTCGATCTTCCTTCATTAACATAAACAATTCGATTTTGTACAGAGATTTTGATTTTTATTGCAATAAAAGAAAAATTAGTTTCAATAATTAGTGTCCATTATGTTGAATGGGAGGAACTCGGTGATCTTCAGGTTTTGCTTCGTATTCATTTAAAATCGGTATTGATTCATTTCGAAATGCTTCGAAAAATAACCGATGATCACGACGAACTGTATGTCCGTATGACTAAAAAATAAATTCACATGTTTCAAAAAAAATCGAAATCAAAACTCTCAACAAACCATTGCAAATGCTATCATTTCATTGATGAATTCATCATCATGTCCACCGACAGCATCTCGAATAGTTATTTCTGAATGTCGAGGTATGATCTCAAATGGAATCAATTCTTTATGTTGTTGTGCATGTTGTTCTTTATCAATTGAATCAACATCAGCTATACAATGAATTTTTGCTAGAAAAGAATTATAATTCTTTTTTGTTTTTGATGAAAAATTAAAATTATATTGACTAACCCATCGCTTTGCCAAGATATTCAGCTATTTCGCACATACTTTCTAAATCATCGATATCTTCCCAATCGAGATCTTTACTATGTGTTGATACTTCATCAACGAAAAGAGCAATGCTATCATTTAATGTTGCATAGCCCAACCATTTCGATGTCACAGCATGCATAGCATATGCACAGAGAACTGTTCGTAAACCATCGTGTTTAAAATATTGTTCGAGTTGAGAAGTTGAAAGTACAGTTGCAACTGCACTTTGAGTCGCTGGTTTCATAAAAATCACAACGTCACTTTCCAAGGCTTCAGTTTTGCCTCGTACGAGAATATTATACGAAATTTTACCAGCCGATCCAATGCCGGGCGATGAACGTGCAACAATATCTTTTACCTATAATACGTGGCATCGTGTTTTTTTATTCTAATCAAATAAACAATTTCATTTTGTACTTTATATGCCCAATTAGCTTCTTTTTTTGATGTTGGTATTGTTTGAATATATTCTTGAAAAGCTAAAAGTAATTGATGTCGTGTTACATCATCGACATCAGTAATCGTATCTGAACGAATAAATTTTCGTTCGTAATTTTCAATATATGTCATTTTATCGAGATGTTCTTCTTTCGAACCTAACCGTGACTTTTTAAGTAGAAGATTAACATGACCAGTCGTATTCTCGCTACAGATTGGTTCGTAACGTTTCTCTGGTGATTGACAATAAGCATAGATTTCTGTTAGATAAGCTCGCAGGACACATTCAAGTATTTTCTCAATTTTCTTATCACAAAACGCTTTCGAAAAAGCGATTATATTCAAACTAACTAGTAAACGTTTAACATCCCATGTAAATGGACCAATATAACCTTCATCAAAATCATTGACATCGAAATTAATAATACCGAATCGATCGATATATGTGCCGAAATTTCCTGCATGAAGATCACCATGAATGAAAATACTTGATGCTTTTGCACAGTTGACTACCCAACGATCTTGAGAATGTTGACTGAAAAGATCACGATAGAATAGAACGGCAGCACCACGATAGAAAGCAAATTCATCGGCTGACATTTTGCGAAAACGGCCACGCCAACCTTTAGGATTCAGACGCATACTATCGCTGAAATTTTGAAGAAATGTATCGAGAACATATTTCAATCGATCTTCATCATTGAGATCAGTTGATTGAGTTGATGTTTTCGAATTTGCTGGTGGCGGAGGAGGATGATGAGGACGTTCGTTTATATTGGTAGATGATGAACTACTCATGGTTATATTTGTAAATCGAATTTCAACTGAAAACCATCACTTTTTATTCAACCGAGATGAATAGAAATCAATCAGGCGTAGTATTTATTTTTGTCTTATAGTATGACGTGGGATGAGTCAAAAGGTACGATCACAATCAGTAGGTTTTATTCAGTTTGTTATTCTCGCCCATACTACCTCCTATTGATACTATGAAAAATAATCTGATAAACAAGCAGATCTGGTTCAAATTCAACCATATAATTTGGAAGATATTTGCATACAACTCATAAATTAGAGTTAACGTCAGTTCTGCTCTATTTTTAATCGATCATAAGAAAATTATTCAAAGTACTTTATCTTAATAAATTTATTTTATCTTATGAATAGAATACTTGTTTTTAATCTCATAGACAGAAGGTGATTATGACCTAAAATAATTGAAAATGATCATGCGTTAATTGCAAAAGTGTTCATTCTAACAAGTTTTTAGGGAGACATCTGTATGGTCGTCGTTAGCGATGAACATATGAAGAGAAAGTGTTCATATTGGTGGTCGTATAATGTTTCTCGTTGTGAACTATTCTTCATTTCGTTTATATACGCTAGTATAAATAGCTCAAACTCCAAGCATTCTTCCTTAATGCCTTCTTCGGCGTTTGAAGTACGAAAAGTTTATAATTATTCAAGTCAAATAACACGGAATATTTACAGAATATTAAGAACTGTAAACGGCAAAACTACAAAGAAATGCCGACAATCGTATTGATCGATCCGAGTAAGCAATATTTTATGAATTACAATGTTGAAGATCCTTTTGTAAAATAGGACGTTTTCCAGATCGAACTAGCACGGTCATAGACAGTCGTGATTGATCTTAAATGGCCCACCTGGTATACGCCATATCACGTCTGGTGTATACTGTATAAAATGGTCACATACGCTATTGTTTTGCACTCTAACAACAACTATATCGATCATCCTAGGTTTCTAGGAAACAATATACTTAGTATGTCAAGAAAATTGCAGAACTGTAAGCCGATCGAGCACAAAGCGAAATTTATTGAAATTATTAATGTTTATTGTAAATTCACTTAATTTTTTGTACATATACTTCATGTTTGTTAAATTTTCGCGAAACATTGTTGATATCTTTGTCTATGTTCCAACTTTATCATAATATATACAGTGATTAACTCAGTTATATTGACAAGTTCTCGAATAGATTGTAAAATCTCTGAAAAATCGTTTTAAATCGTATTGACGAAAAATGTACTTGTTTTTGCACCTGCATGTTTATGTATATATTGACCTTAAATTCATAAAGATAACTAATATCTCATGTTTGTTCTTTTCTTTTCATAGCTTTTATACGACGCAGTATGAGAAAAACAAGTATTCTTCGTACTGACAGATAGCAGAAGAGGCAAAAACATAGTTGTCGTATCTTTAATTTTATTTTCTTCATGGCTGATGCTAAATATTCCGAAGTATTAGACATTGCATCGTCTACAATTCTCTTAACAGGCGGTTCGAGTGGTATTGGCTTAGGTCTTGCTCGATGTTTTGTCAATGCCGGCGCTCAAGTTTTAATAACAGGTCGCCGTGAACAACAGCTAAAAGAAGCTGTTGAAGAACTTAACAGTCTTGGAAAGAAACCAGTTGTCTATCGAATAAATGATGTTGGGGATGCTGAAGAAAGATTAGCTCTCTATGATTGGATTATTAAGGAATATCCACAAACAAATATTCTTATTAATAATGCCGGTGTCCAACAACGTCATCCATTCATATTGAGTGAAGATTCATCGAACAATATCTCCTGGCAAGAACGTGAAAAGGAAATACAAATAAATATTTCTGCACCAATACATTTAAGTCAATTATTTATTTCACATTTTCGTACAATGAAAACAACAACAACAGCTATTATGACTGTTTCATCAGGTCTTGCATTTCTTCCGGCTGCACGAATGCCAATCTATTGCGCAACTAAAGCTGCCATACATTCATTTAGTCTAAGTCTTCGTTATCAATTAAAAACTCAATATCCTAATATTCAAGTTTATGAAATCATTCCACCAGCTGTTCAAACCAATCTTGGTGGCAGTCATGCTTTCGGCGAACCTCTCGACGAATATTGTCAAGCGACATTCGCACGACTTGTTCAAGGCGAACAAGAAATCGGCTATAAATATTCGGATGAACGTCGAAAATTTCAATCGAGAGAAGATTTCGATCAGAAATTTCTCGAGTTCAATGACAATTTTGCTGCAAGAATCCTGGCGCGTCTTCAACAATAAACATTTTTCATTGTACTTCTCGTACATTTTTATTTTTAATTGCTCCAAAAAAAGAAAGAAAGAATCTAACGGAAATAAATAAATACGTATATTTAAAAAAAACAGAACGCCACACGTTGCTCGAATATTAAGACGTTAATTCTCGGTAACATTGATCACACACTCGCTGTGGTTTCTTTGATGTTGCTGCGACGATCGCTGTTTTCGTTGAACAATTATCGCAAAAAACATTTCCACAATTTCGACAATGATGTTTGCGTTGTGTGAGAGTAAACGTTTGATTACATTTCATACATTGATGAATATCATGATCGTTGACCCATCGTCGTTCACTAACTCGATTTGTTTGAATCTAAATTTCAAAAATGATTTCCCAAGTCTTTGAATTATTTAACGAGGTTTTTACTTGAAGTCCTTGATATTCTCGAGCTATTTCTTGTAATGCCGATTCGAGATCGGAATTCTTCTTTGCTAATTGTCCGTTTTCTAATAGAAGTTTTTCATTTCGATTTTCGTTGGCTAACGAACGTTCAATGAGAATTTTATGTTCATCAAGTAAACTGTCCAGACGTTTTTGTAGTTCGTCTTTGTCAGTTTTAATCTGTTCGAATTCGATTAATTTCTCTTGTGTCAATTTCAATTCACTTCGAACAGTCGACAGATTCTCTCGTAATGCAGATAATTGCATATCAGCCTTTTTCGTTCGAGATTCGATATCAGATCGTGTTGTTGTCAATTCATTTTCCAATGAACTCTGTAAAACAAATATTTGCGTGTTTTTTTTGTTTGTTTTCGTTTTTCATTGTCTTACGATTTGTTTTTCGGCGTTTTGAGTTGTTTCAGATAATGTTTCCGAAACCTGAAGTAAATTCTGATTGACTTCTCCTAATTGTATTTCTAAGTTCTGCTTGGTTTCTTGACATTGCTCGAGTTCACTTTGCAATTGTTTGTACTGTTTCTCAGCCGTTTCTTGTTCGTGAACAAATTTCAAACGTTTTTCTTCGAGTTCTTGTTCGAATTTAAGCTATTTATTTTCAAAAATAGATTTATACGGCACATCGATTTTGAATTCTACTTTATTTTCAAGAATAACAGATAAATAATTCGTTAATTCTTGACGAATATCTTCATGTGTTTGACTACGAATAGTTTGTAGTTCTTTTTCGGACTAAAAATCAAACGAATTTGTTTTCTATTGACAAATATTTCGATGATTTTACTTGTTCAAGAATTGAAAATAGATTTGTTTGATCAATAAAGATCTTTTCTTCTACAAATCGATTCATTTTATGTACAGATTCAATACTTTGACGAATACGAGATGAAAAACGATCGATTAATTGATTCTAATGCGAACAAGTGTGAAAATAAAAAGAATGAATTTCATGAGAAAATACTTTTTCATTTAGCTGAGAATTTAATTGCGAAATATTTGTTTGTAATGATTCAATCGATTGATGTTGACTTTCTTGGACAGTTTTTAATTCTGATAGAGATTGTTCTTGTTGTGCAACCGTTTGTTTCAGTTGATTATTTTCATTTTCGAATCGTTCAATTTCTTGTTTCTACAAAATATAAAATCTGAATTAAATATTTTAGATTCGCTTTTCATACGTGGTTTTCTTGAGTAGCTTTTAATTCTGATAAAGATCGTTCTTGTTGTTCAATAGTTTGTTTCAACCGATTATTTTCATTTTCGAATTCAATTAATTGAGATTTAGTAGTTTGCAGATCATTTTCTAACCGTTCTATTTCTTGTTTCTGCAAAATATAAACTGTGAATCGTGCGTTCGAATGTGTTTTTCATACGTGGCTTTCGCGAAGATTAGCTTCAGATTGTTGATTTATTTGATATTGGTTTTCTTGGGTAGTTTTCAATTCTGATAGAGAATGTTCTTGTTGTTGAATAGTTTGTTTGAGTTGGTTATTTTCATTTTCAAGCTCAGTTAATTGAGATTTAGTAGTTCGCAGATCATTTTCTAACCGTTCTATTTCTTGTTTCTAGAAAATATAAAATGTTAATTAAATATTTGAGATTTGCATTTCATACGTGGCTTTCACGAAGATTAGCTTCAGATTGTTGATTTATTTGATATTGGTTTTCTTGGACAGTTTTCAATTCTGATAAAGATTGTTCTTGTTGTTCAATAGTTCGTTTGAGTTGATTATTTTCATTTTCGAATTCAGTTAATTGAGATTTAGTAGTTCGCAAATTATTTTCTAATTGCTCAATTTCTTGTTTCTAGAAAATATAAACTGTGAATTAAATATTTGAGATTTGCATTTCATACGTGGCTTTCACGAAGATTTGCCTCGGACTGTTGAGTCGTTTGATACTGGTTTTCTTGAGTAATTTTTAATTCTGATAGAGCTTGTTCTTGCTGTGCAATAGTTTGTTTGAATTGATTATTTTCATTTTCAAATTCAGTTAATTGAGATTTGGTAGTTTGCAGATCATTTTCTAATCGTTCTATTTCTTGTTTCTACAAAATATCAAATATCAATCGAATGCTCGGATTTATTCTTCGTACGTGGCTTTCACGAAGATTAGCTTCGGATTCTTGACAATTGTTTCGATGTTGCTCATGATTTGATGATATTTCATTGAATTGTCTTTCCTTGAAAGAAGAAAGAACCGATTGAGAAAATCTAATTTAATATAGTCGAACTTTTTCTTGGATAGTTTCATTGAGTGTATTGATCTCATTGAGTTTATCTTCGTTTATCTGTTTAATCTGCTTTTTAAAATCTTTAATTTGCTTTTTGAAATCTTTAATTTGCTGTTCAAATCGTTCCTTGATAAGACAAATAACAATTTGAATACATATTTTCTATGAATAGAATCGTACTTTTTCTTGTGTCAATTGTCGAACAAGATTTTGCCGTTGATTATCTTGATCTTGATCGAGTTGATTCATTAATAATTGATTTTTTTCTTGTTTGATGTCTTCCAACTGTTTTTCTAATTGTTGATGATCAATTCGACAATCCTCAAGTTGTTTTTGAAAATCTTTTGTCAGTTGTTGTTCAAGATCAACTTTGCTTTGTTTAAGGTCTTCAATTTGTTTTTCTAATTGTTGATAATCAATTCGACTATCATCAAGTTGTTTTTGAAAATCTTTTGTTAGCTGTTGTTCAAGGTCAACTTTGCTTTGTTTTATGTCTTCGACCTGCTTTTCTAATTGTTGATAATCAATTTGACAATTATCGAGTTGTTTTTGAAAATCTTTTGTTAGTTGTTGTTCATGATCAATTTTGCTTTGTTTGATGTCTTCCAACTGTTTTTCTAATTGTTGATGATCAATTCGACAATCCTCAAGTTGTTTCTGAAAATCTTTTGTCAGTTGTTGTTCAAGATCAACTTTGCTTTGTTTAAGCTCTTCGAACTGTTTTTCTAATTGTTGATAATCAATTCGACTATCATCAAGTTGTTTTTGAAAATCTTTTGTTAGTTGTTGTTCAAGGTCAACATTGGTTTGTTTCAATTCTTCAATTTGTTTTTCTTTCTACAAGAAACGAGAAATGTAAATATTGTAGAAAAGAAAGTGAGTTGCGTACATGAGTGAGATCAACTCTCATGGATTGAATCGTTCGATTGATTCGCGTTTTTTGTTCTTGAATAAAATTCAGATTTGTAACAATTTCAGATGTATGAGCGGAGAGAAGTTCTTCGGAAACCGAAATATTCTTTTGAAATAAATAGAAAAAGATGAAATGAAAAGTTTTTTTTTATAGAATTTAATTACTTGATTGAATCGATTCTCTAATTCATCAAATTGTTTCGTATCTTCATTACTATGTAAAATGAAAACAATTAGCAAGCGAAAATTCTTTTTTGTTAACTGACATTTCGAAAAGAATTCGACGTAAAGCATCGACTTGTTGTTCTTTTTCTAGGGACATGTCATTCATACGTTGTTGAACAGTGATTAATTCACGTTTGAGAACATCGACATCATCTGTTGTCGGTCTAAGCAAAGAATCAAAGTTAGTTTTTTCTGTTTTTTTATAATTTCTGAATAAAAACATGAAAAAAAAGCGGACATGCAGCTAATAGATAACTACTACTTACAAACTGAAAAAATTTTGAAAAAATATCATTGAAAATGAAGGATAAATGAATGAATGAATGAAAGGAATTTACCTTGGAATAAGATCATTGCAAAGTGTATCAACTTGATTTTGTTTTTCTTTTAATTCGCCCTGTTACAACAAATCAGTAAAATAAAAATCAAACTGAAAAAGAAACGAACTAACTTGAGTATTCAGTAATTCATCTGAAAAGATTGCTAATTGTGCATCGTAAATATCCTTTGTTGCTTTTAAATTTCCTATTTCTTGAGACTAGACAAAACATGTTATATAAAGTCAATGAACTTCATTTTCTCTTGTTTTACCTGTTCAATAACTTTCTTTTGTGTTGAACGTAATTGTTTTTGTAGAGATTCTAATTCTTCTTCCAAATCACCAACACGTTGTTTCTGTTGCATAAGTTCACTACTTACTAAAAATGAAATTTATTTTTTCAATTAGAAAATGAATCTTTGATTGTTTTTTTTTACGTTGCATTCGACTTTCTTCTGAAGTTAAAAATTGTTGTTTCCAAATAGAAATTTCTTGTACAGGATCCTAAAGAAAAAATGAGGAATTTGTCTTTTCAAAAATTGAATTGATTTTCTACTTCAAAATCATTATTCTTCCGATTTCCATTCGTTTCATGATGGATTGTTGGTGATTCGGGTTCCGTATGGAATTGCAGATAGTGATGCTCAAGAGACGATGTATCTTGAAATTTCCGATGACAAACCGGACAGAGAAAACCCTGAGATTGTAAAATAAAAGTTCGATTCAACAAAAATAAAATCTAATCTCAAACTTCTCCATCGAATGAACTCAGCGAATTGGTATCACCCTCGTTATTATTGAAATTAATTGATCCCGTCTGTATTCAAACATAAAACAGATCAACAAATTTGTACATAAATGTTTTTCTACTTTGAGATTTTTCAAACGATTGAGAAAACTGGACATATTATTGATTTTAACGAGAAACTAAACGAAAGATCAAATTGAATGATTAGAAGAAGAAAAAATCTGTTTCTATCAAATGATAATGAAGGCGAACACGTTGATTTGTCAAATGAGTAACCAGTTCAAAACGAGGGCGCTAGTCATCGAATCAATTGCTACTTCTTTTTTTTTCTCGTGTAATTGTAATCAAAGTTTATTATTTTCAATCAAATCAAACGAAAAGAACTGCACGCTAAAATTGTTTTTTTTCTTTTTACACATCACTGTTACATATGCCTCGCCAAGAAGATAAAAAGAAGAAAAAAAAAGCGAACGAAAAAGGAAAAATCATACAAATGAAGAAGAAGAAGAAAAAAAAAGTGTCGATTAGAAATCAAAACGGGATACGAAATCTTGTTGATTTTGTTGTTGATTATGTCGACGTCGATGTCGTTGTTGTTTGAAACAAACTGTACAAAAACAGCTCGAACCTTGTCGACGATGATTGAGAATGAAATAACGACATGGCGGACAATCGTACATACGTTCGAGTAATTTCGAACAGCACGTGTCACAATCATTGCCAGTTTCGGATGATGATACCGAACATGTTGATGATGTTGCGTATGTATCACATGACAATAGCATTGGTTTACTATTGACAATGATTAAATACGAAATCATTAGAATGAATATGATGGAAAACGACCATAGCTTTGCCATTGATCTTGTTGACAACTAAATAGAAAACAAAACGAGATATAATTGCTTTGAAATGGATTTGGATTTGGAAAAATCTCTAGTTTTCATTTTGACAAATTATTTACCTGACAAATCCATGACGTTTTTCTTTTGTAATCATCCTACGTTGGATAGGATGGTTAACTTTGAAGAAAATTTCGATCGACTACATGGTACCACTATTAGCCTCGTTTTTGTTTCTTTCTTTTCTTCTTTTTTTTGATAACGATGGTTCAATAGCAGAGAGTTCTATGTGCAATGTAAAGCAATTCAAGTCACATCTCTCGTTTTTTTCTCTCTCTTTTTTCTATGTATTACGTGATTATATAAAACACGAACATGTTGCGTATGTATTGCTAGAGAAGAGAAGAAAAAAAAGGTCCTTCTGTCGTAATCTTGGTGTTCGCTCGTTCTTCATCATTTTTTTTCCTTGCTGCTTTGTTCAATCTTCTTACATAATTCTTTCTATCATATGAATCGGAGAAAAGAACGATTATGTAATTCATCGAAAGAGTGTATAGGCTTGTTTTATTACGAGAGATGCCCTTTTTTGGTCAGTAGTTTCATCACTCGATGTGTATACAAGAGAAACGAGTTGACCTGATAGTACTGTAATTCTTTTTCTTGTTCTGAACATATGAACGCGAGAAGAACAGAAAAGAAAATCGAAAGGGTCAAATAAACTCAAATAATGTAAAATTGATAATGAACATAAAAGAGAAACAATGTATGTCGTACCTGATGATTGAGATGAAAACGGAATTTGTCGTTGATATTTGCGTAGAAAACTGAATGGCTAAGAAAAAAAAGAAAACTACTCTAATATACTCCATGTATGTCAACAAGGAATTTGGATTATCGTTGTTGTTTTTTTCGTTGAGTAGGCGAGATGACACATTAATTAATAGATATTCTTCGATGTTTTTTTTGCTTCTGTTTTTAACAAACGGTAAAACATATGTTTACTTAATATCAAAGTCAAATTTCGTTTGTTTTTATTCGATCTGACTTTTCATTTTAAGTTGTTATCAATATTAATTTAACAGACAGAGTTGTGTATTATTCATAGAAGATTTCAACAAAACATATTTTTCTATTTGTACACAGAAAAAGAAAGAAACAGAAGAAAAAAAATATGTATCTGACGTTTGAGAAAAATAACAAAAAAAAATATATGTATATGCAAATGTAGATTGTTATCGATTGAGGACAAAAGTCTTCAGATGTAATTGTTCGAGATGTGTCAGCGACGAGTTATTGAGTAATTCTCGAACTAATTCAATGTAATCGTCATCGAATGGTAGTGTACCTTTGACTTTGAATGTATCAGCTGCTTTTTGCAGACGATCACCGAGTGTTAAATGTGTTGAAAGAGTCGATTTTTTCGGTGATAATTCATTTGTTTGTTGAATATTATTTTCAGTGGGCGGTGATAAACAACGTTTGAGTGGCGAACTAAATTGATCTTGTGTTTGAGAACAAATCTGACGTTTCGGTGTGCCATCATGTAAATGCATTTTATCACAATCGAGACTATTGATTAATGTCTCAACATCGTACAGTTTATCATGATTATCAGTTGCTGAATTGAACATACGAGATGTATTGGCGACTGGTATAATTGTCAGAGAATTTGAAAATGTTTCCAATGCTTTTTGAATATTCACAAGTTTTGGTATTGGAATTGGATAGGTTTCGATTTGATTAGCTGTTGCTCGAGCAATATCACCGATTGTTCGCATTTTTTTCAATCGAAAATATTGTAATGTATCAGTCGGACTACAAAAAAAAGCAAACAGATCTATTTTTCAATCCAATCAATTCATAGAAATTACCATAAACCATCATATAAAATATTCATTAAAACATCGATTGATTTCGTACAATTGATAAGATTTGGATAGATCGATTCTGTCGTTTTCTCATTGACGATCGTCGGCGATTGATTTTCATTTGATGACTACGAAAAAGAAAATAAATATTTATTTATTTGTTCGATAATTTCTTTTTTTTTGGTTGCAAACGAAGACAACAAACATATTCCAACAGTGCAAAACCTCTAGTCACTAATTGACATGATCGAAGTGACTAGGAGATGATGGACTGCTGAAACAAGTTAACATCGAACACATCACGAGACAATATTTATATCAACCGAGGAGTGCAGGTCATCTAGTCAGGAATCGAGCCTATCTACCGGACTCAACAATCTTCACTCCACTGTTGAATAACGACGAGTACAATCGGCCATCGACATATTTCGTTTTCTATCTACCTGAGTTTGTGTCCAATCGGCAATGACATCATTTGGATGAAAGAGTTTCGATGAACGAGTTTTATCTTTATTCGTCGAAGGCGATGATGGAATGATATGTTCATTGGTATTCATAACGCTTAAACGTCTTGCTGACATGGGTTGTTTTCGTAGAGGTAGATTTTCTTTGGGTATAATTCGTGTCGGTGATTTGAATTCGTCTTTATTCGGACTTTTTTTTCTCATTTGTGCGAGAAGATCTCGACGTGATGGTGATGCAAATACTAAGACTTTAACTTGATCATGAAAAACAACTCGACGTGAATGAACTTGTCGAGGTTTATTCGGTGATAAACGTTTGAGAATGCCTTTGATAGCCTTCGGTTGTTTATTAGTCGATTCAGTTGATGTTTCCATTGGTACAGTTGTTGCTAATTCATTGATAATTGGAATTGTAACATTGTTATTCGATTTTTTAACTAAACTTTTACGTGCTGATAACGATGGTCGACATGATCGTCGTAATTTCTTTGAAATTGATGTTTCTTCAGGAACATTCTCTTCGTCAGCATCATCATCATCATTATTCAATGGATTTTCTTGTACAGGAGGTACTGCTTGATTGAATAACGATAGATTTGTTGAAACTTTTTGTTTGCCAAGAATTTTTTGTTCGTTTGATGATGAATCAACTGTACATGAATTCGATTGTGTATTATCATCGCAAAGTAAAGGCATTGCATTACGTGTGCGTAGTTTTTCTTTTTGTTTTTCAGTTAAACAAGAATTCGTCATTGATAAACGTTTACCAATAGCTACAGGTGAACCAGTTGAATTTTGTAGGATTGGTACAAAAACAGGTTCGTGTTTTTCGACAGTCATCGACCGATTCGTCGGCTGACTTACTTTAGCAGGTGATGACACTTTTGTTTGATAAGATATCAATGGTGTTGGTATATCAATTTGTTGAGATAATTGACTTTCATCTGTACTACTCGGTATATGATGTCCACTGCCAGCTGTATTACTATTATCATGATCAGCAAGAAAACATGGTAATAATAAATGTTCTTTATCTTTCAATTCACGTAGACATATTCGTAGTTCATTTGGATAGACAATAAACGACATTCGACCGAATGTTTCATTCCAACATTTACGTGCTTTTGTTCGTAGGATTGTTTTTTGATTTTGAAAGGCAAGTATTAATATTGGAGATATTAATTGTAATAATTTCAGTCCATTGGTTGGCTCAAATATGAGTGTAATGATTGAAAGAAGTTTATTGAGAATAATATTATCGATTTGTTGTTTCGATATGGGCGATGCTGATGTCAATGAATTGATATTCATTGTTTGTTCGAAAAAATATAGAAATGATATTAATTCAGTAAGATTTTGAAAACATATTTCAAATTGTGAATATGTTTTACATGTATTCAATAGATCGACAATTAAATCACGAATATAATTTAAAATAAATGCTTGACTTTGTTCATTTGATGATAGTTTTGTTGTTGATTTAACTAGACAATTACAAACGAGAATATATTGTGTATTGTTTTCATTTTCATTGATTAAACGTTTGAGAATATGATTGAGAATAACTGCAAATTGAGTAAAACAAAGAGCAATCGATGATGAACGTTTTGATGTTGTTGAAAACAATTGATTATTCACATTTGAACAATCGATTTCTGAGAATGTTTTCAATAAAGTTTTAAGTATGATTAATATTAAACCAAATAAACGTTGATTTTGTTCATTAATAATTGCTTGTTCGAATGCAGGTTCATTTCGTAGGATTTCAACGAGTAAATCAATGAGATTATCATTGTTAATTAATATTAAACGACAAAGTGTTTTATATAATTGTATCCATAATAAAGTGTACGAATAATCTAAACGTTGAATATCATGAAAAGCAAATGGTCGAAGTAATAATTCGATTGATGTTTCTTGTTTTTGATTGTCAATTTTATTATTTAATTCGAATGTATGTGAACGATTAAGAATACTGATTAAATGTGTTGAACAACGAAACCAAATATGCCAGAATAATGTTGGAATAATCAATGGTTGATGTGAATATTCAACTGAACATTTAAGAAGAAGCGAACTTGTTTGTGAACAAAAATTTTCATCCGATGTTTTAGCTAATGTATCAATCAAATAGGTAAGAACATGAAGATAACTTTCTTCATTAATGAGATCTTCGTCATTGAAACGAATTGCATGTTCTAACATCATATGAAGATATTGATCGGATAGAGTTGTACGAAATGCTAACGAAAGATCTTGAGATTTATAATTGCCTGATGCTGATGATGGATGAATTTGTGCAGCTGAAAGAGTCTTTGTTCGAATGCTTGAATCACGAAGAACAGTTTCGATCGCCAGAGGAAAACCGATTTGTTCGAATGTTTCGAATAATTTCAATAGAAAACATGTTTCAATTCTCGAATCGATCCATAACTGTTCGATACGTGTTAATAAACATGTATTAATTGCTACACGTTGTTCATTCGAAATGGCGTTCGTTGTTTTAAATATATTCATTAAATGATTGAGATAGACATTCCAACAATTCAACCATGACATATTCGTTGTTGTCAATTGAATTTTCAATGTTAACAATTGTTCGACAATAAAATCGAAGAGATAATTCAAAATTTGATCAGCAGCAAGTTTAATAATTAATTCGCCATGTGTTGTATTCTGCAAAAAATCATGAAGAAATTCACCACCAATCTGTCGACATTCCGACCACCAAGCTGTTGTTGTTGAAATTGTATTCAATGATAGATGATCGCCGAATGCAAACGAAAGAAATGGAAGTATAACATCGTGAACATTCGTTGGATAGACAGAGATTAATTTAATCCATGCATGACATTTGGATATTGATGCTGATTTACTTTTCGATGTTGAATCGGATAGAAATGGTGCAAGAAAGAGTTTTAATAAACGTGTATTCAATTGTGATGATTCGAATTCTTCGAGTTGATGAATCGTAAGAATAAATTGTGACCAAGATGTAAATGCTGCACTTCGTATCGAATAATTCGAAACAAGAAAAGCATCTTCAATCACAGCTAAGATTTCGTTGCCTTTACTATGACCACGAATAACTAAGCGATTGAGTATCGATGCGATTGATTGCCAGAGATGAATGGCAAATAGACTTAGATGAATATCATCCGAATTCTTTATCCAAACTTTTAATTGTTGAAGAAATGGACTTGATGTTATGGATGATGATCGACTGAGAATGTCGATGATATCTTTCGATAGAGGCACGAAATTTGCCATGAATTTTTCGAATAGATCAATGATTAAGTCATTGTAGATTGTATAATTCGATGGTGAAAGAGTTTTAACAAAAAAATTAAATAAACATGATAACCATTCGGCTAATGTCGATTGAAGAATCGATGCTCGATGTTGAATCAATGTTCGAAGTACTCGAATAGTTGCGACATCGAAATCATTTGAATCGACAAGTGTTTGTTTAATGAATGGTAAGAAATAGAGTTTGAATTGATTTTCATTGATATGTTCATGATTAGTTAGTAAACAATCAAGAATAAAGAAACATATTTGTTGATTGAGATGTTCAATAGTTAAAATCTGACAAAGACTCGAAATAATAATTGAACGAGATGATGTTTGTGTTGAAAAAATTTGATTATAGAATTGAATGAATTCATTTGATGAATGAAGATTCGATTTGAATTCATTGATGAGTGTTGATTCATCGAGAGTTTGTGATGGATGATTTGTTGTACGTTTTTTACGTTGCGTTGATTGACTTGATGACATGGCTAGAAGATTTGATCAAGTGAAACGCCATGATATTGTCGAAAAAGCAATAAACAATGGCAGCCATTCGAATGGACATATTCGAACAATGGACTGACCTCCATGTTTTTTTTTCGCACATTATGATGTAAGAATATCTTTCGAGTAGATTTTTCGTGACATCTATCCGTCAATGATGTCTCTAGTTACGAATCTCAATAAATAGGCGCGTTTCAATTATTCTTATTATTTATCGAATTTTGTTTTTATGTCTCAAGAAAAAATGACTTCGAATGAAACCAAAGCTGATCATTATCCGCCAGGTTTTCCGAATGAACATCAAAAGAATAATGAAAAAGATAATAAACATCAATTAATATCACATATTTATCCTATACAACCGATGTCAAGTGTTGTCAATGCAGATGCAACACAGAAAAATCACGAGCATTCACAACAAAAATCCGTATTTGATTCGAAAAAACAATAGTTTAATGTAAATAAATGAAATCATGCATGAAATTATTCGAGAATGTTCTTTTTCCTTACCTAATGACGTCATTCATTCGAGAATGTACTTTATTTTTGTTCCGTAAATAAAAAGCGAGTTTTCTATTGGTTCGATAAAGATGAGTAATACTCTTTCATCATCATTGCGAAATAAAGTATTACTCACCAACAGGCTATATAAACCGAGTTTAAACCTGCAGATTTTTCATTCTATACTCAACACATACAAAGCAAAGCAATGGCTTCAAATAACGAACAACAACAAATGAACGCTCTTCAAGAACTTTTTCCAAATGTTCCACAAGAAAAAATCAACCGTCTATTAAAACGATTTCACGGTGATGTCGAAAAGGTACGTTAAACAAAAACAATTTCTTTCAAATAAAGCCCGCGAATACCTCTTATGCGGGGGAAAAGAGGTTGCTCAGTATGTTCTTGCATACGAGCGTAAAAATCATTTTCTCTCTCTCGGAATAAAATTTCTACTTTCGTGCTTCTTTAACTCTCTAGGTCAGTTCACATCTTGCTCGACGAGATGCTCGTCAAGATAAATTAACATCAGTCGAAGAAAACTATGCAGCTGTCATAGCTACACTTCAACAGGAATTTCCAGACGTTCCTCGTTTTCGTTTATTACGAATAGTCGAACGTTTCAATGGTGATCTCGAACAAATTCGACAACGTTTACAACAGGTTCACGAACGACACGGCAAACGTCATGAACATCACGAACGACATGGCAAAGGTCGTGAACATTTTTGTCATGGACGTCGTGAACGACGAGAAGAACTACAAATCAAATATGCTGATCAATTAGCTGAACTAACTGCCAATGGTGTTGATACAAAATCTCCATGGATTCTTCGTCTTTTAGAACGAAATCAAGGTGATGTCAACAAGGTCGCCGAAATCATCGCACGTCGAAAGGAAAATGTCGACCAACATGGTGATTTGGAAACGCAATATGCAAGTCAAATCGCTGAACTTCAAGCATCCGGTGTCGAAATAAAAAATCCACGTATTTTAGCACGTTTATTACGAAAAGCTGATGGTCAAGTTGAAGTTGTCAAACAATTAATCAATGAACGAGGCGAAAAACATCGACTTCGACGAGAATATCGTGAAAAACATCGAAGCAACTCAGCACACGGCAAAGGTGAAGAATCAGCGTGTCGAAAACGACGTGATTTCAGTGTCGATGATTTGGAAAACTTGAAACGTCTTCGTTCAGCTGGCGTACATGGTCATCCAGCGAGAATCTTGGAACTTTTTCATGAATGCAATGATTCAATCGAATTGACCATTGCACGACGAGAAGAACAACGTGAAGAACGTTGCCGAGATCGTCAAGAACAATGTGTCAAACGAAAATTATTGCAAGAAGTTCAAAAATCGTATTTAACCATCAACAATCGTGAAGATTGGCCGGAAAACATCGAACAAGTCTATTTGGATGGTAACAACATGATGTTTGTCGTCGATTCACTTCGACGTTTATGTTTAAATCGTGCTGGCAAAAAAACTGAACGTGCCATCGGTGAAATTGCTTCAGCTTGGAACGAGAAAATGCACATACCAAATGTAGATTTAGTTTTTGATTTAACAAATCAATTGGAATCAATTGGCACAGTTAAAGTTTCGAGTGCACAACCGAAATACAAAACTACGGATGATATGTTAGTCGAAATTGCTCGACAACCATCGAATCAACAGAAAAACAAACGAACAATTATCGTTACGTCCGATCGAGCACTTGCTGCATTACTGTTACGTGAAGGTTGTATCCTTGTTAAACCATACAGTTGGTTTGCACATTGTGTCATGGTTTTATCACCTGACTTGATCAACTACGAAGAAGTTACTGGTTTAGCAACAACAACTGCAACACCGACAACTGTCAAAACTCGATTCAATTTCGATCAATTGGTTCAACGTTTTGCCAACATTGATTTATAAACTTCGACTTTTTTTTTCTTTCTTTTTTTTTCGTAATTCAGAAGTTCATTTACATATATAATCAATCATCATCTTTTTCTTTTTAAAAATATGAAATAAAATTTCATTTTTCAATTTAGTTTAAAACAAAAAAGAACACGCTACTGTCTTCATTTTCTTTCTTTTTTAAATTACCATAAGACACATGTTCATTTATATCCAATCATTGTGAGAACGCTTAATGACATTGATATGTACATACGCAACAGAAAGCATGAAAGTGATACTCATTTCGTATTTATTACTACAACGTCTTCGTTCTTTCCTTATTCATGTCATCGTATAGCGACTCATTGAAGCAGAACGAGTGACCGTCTCAATGTAACTATATAAATATATGTGTATATACAAACTGATTGTATGAGTTGTCTGATTCAATCGAACAACTCACTTTTCTTTTTCTTTCTCATTTGACTACTACAGTTCGCTTTATTATCTGTATAGTTACTCATATTATCGACATCATCACGTCGTTAGCTTTTTCTCTCTCTCTCTTCTTTTCTCTCTTTCAAGTTTAATAAAAGCGTAACCCGAAGAGTAATAGACAAGACAAGCTGAGTGCACACCGTTAATATACACCTTACTATTTCATCGATCATATAACTTTCAGTAAGAGATAAAGATTGAAAAGAAACGACGACACGAAACGGATCATCGAGTTAATTATTTCGTTTTTTTAGATGATGACCCCATCAGCTCCTATCGATCCGTCGACGACTTTAGGTACGATCTCATCAATTGATACTAACAACAATCCTGAAGGGAATACAGCGCCTGTTCAAAGTGGTCCGTATACTCGAGCACAATGTAAATCGACATTTTTCTTGATTGATATTTCAAAAAAAAAGATGACATTCTACTTCAGTTCAAAGTACAATTGAAGGTTCACGAAGTGTGAAAAATACGAAAGAAATCGAACAACTTCTTCGAGATTATCCAGCTGCATTAGAATTATATCGAACAGGACGATATAAAGTTAAACTTAAAAATGAAGCTGACATGGAACGTGTCATTCTCGTTGAAAAACGTTTGAATAAAACATCTCCCGTCAATCACTCACAAACAAATGATTCTCAGACAGTTTCGGAAGTTTCAACTGAACTACAAAAACAACGAAAACATTCGAAAAAAGATAAATCACGCAGTCGTACACATTCACGAGATCATTCCATTCAGAAAACTGTAACCAACGAAAACAATCCATTAGTTCAAACAACAACATCATCAATACGTATGTCGAGTAATGCGCACTCGAAAGTTGATCAATATCGAACACCATCGAAAGATCGTGAAAATTCGGTCCTATCTCAAACTGTAAATCATGACGAACCATTAAAACAATCGCAACGAATAAATCGTCGCAGTAATTCACATGATAGTCGTTCAAAACTATCGCAAACAAAATACAAAGCAAGAAGACATAGTCGAGATTATCAAAATGCTCTTGTGCCTTACGTACCAAACGCGAATCCCGCTGCACAAATGTGGCAACAATCACGAGCTATGCAACCGTACTACAATCAACCAGTTTTACCACCACAACAACAACAACAACCTCCAACTATGCCCAATGGCTACAATCCTTATGGACAACAACAGCAACAACAAAATCCAGTCTATCCGCATTCATATTATTATGGTCAACAATCGTATCCTGCTCTCACTTATCAAAAGTAGATTTTTCTTTCAGTTCAATATTTATTAGTATCTTTCATTTGTTTAGACCACCGACCTATCCAACATCATCATCAGTACAATCATCTAGTACTCGTGATAATCGAGCAAAACTAACACCTCTTTCCAATTATCCGTCTACAGTCGCTCAATCTCAATACAGTTCATATCCAGCTATATCATCACATCCACAAACGTTTCATACATTCTATCCAAATCAACAACAGTACGTTCATCCACAGACGATATATCAATCTCAACCGGCTTATCAACCACCGAATCCATGGCTAAATACTGGAAATGTTCAAGCTCCAAATACCTCCAGTCGACGAAATTCGAAAACTCGTAATTACAGCGTCGAAAACGGTACACGTACACATCCGCCCGTTGGTTTTCATAATAAACAACCAACTAATGGGCCTGTTATCGAACATTATCATCATCATCATCGACATCATCATTATCATCACCGACCTCAACCTGGGCAAACGCATGATTCTAATCAAAATGCGTTCGTAAACAACGAAAAAATTGAAAATATTGCACCAGTATGAAAAAATATCATTTTTTGTTTTTGCCTGTCAAAACGTATTACTGTTTTCTTTTGCTTGCAGCCACAAACAGTTCCAGCTGCTGCAACAACAACAACAACTGCTGCTACTGCTGCTGCTGTTGTCCCTGAGAAATTAACGATTCGTCAATTAAATCGTTTGTTTTGATCAATATTCAATTTCTTTTATCTAATCAAATCTTTTCTTCGATAGAAATTTTCACGGAAACAGATGCCACAGGTCGATTACCGTACAATTCAGTACCGAATATCTTACAACGTTTCGGTATAGCCTTAACAGAAAATGATCTAAGTTCTGCTGCACAAAGTCTTGAATACAACAGTACGAATCAATTTCTTTCTCCTCATCATTGTCTTACTAAATTTGAATTTCAGCTGCTGAACCATTATCTGCTCGACGTCTCGTACATATTCTAGTTAAACTAGGTAAAATCGCTCGTTCAACTAATCAACGACAAGCTGCTTCGCCAACACTACCTGAAGATCGTGAAGTGAATGACATAATGACACAACGTCGTCCTCAAGGAGTAAATATCTTTCGCTGAATCTTTTTCTTCAATAATTTTCTTTTCTTTAGGCTACATCTACTCATATTCATTCGTCAGTTTATCCCAATCATTGGTATTAACCTAACAGACATAAAACGTAGAATAATAATGTTTTACTCATCGATCGTTTGATCTTTCTTTTCTTTTTGTCTTTTGTGTCTATTTGCAATTTCAATTAAGTGCTCTTATATAAAAAAAACAAAACAAAACGAAAAACCTATTGATATTGAATACGGTCTGATAATTTATCTTTGTTTTTTTTTATTAAAATATAACACAAAACAAATTTGAAGTAGAAAATGAAAGCAATGTTTGTACTGCTGTAGCATAAATGCGGAATTAGTAAAAAGATCATTGCACTGATATTAAACCATCATTTTGACTATGTTCGATAGAGTTGCAAGAGTTCCACATAATCCAACCGTAAATACGGATAATTTACCGGACCAGAGAACTCCTGGAATGCTCAGCCAATGTATACAATTGATAAGAAAGCAAACATTATTCATAAGTGTCAATGCACATTTACGTATTTCCGAAATAATTGCTTTTTTACTAGATAACATTGAAAAATAAATTACGAAATTTGAATTAGTTATATAACTCACTTGGTTCTTGCATCATAACTTGATTGTTCTTTTTTCTTGTTTCTTAGTAATCTTCGATATTGAATTATTTTCAATGTATTTCTATATAAGCAATAGAATAGTTTCTTTCGTTTCATATTCTATCGAATTACCCGATCAGAGAAACAATAATATTCGCAAGCCAACATAATGTTGAAACAAGTCGAAAAGATCTCGACGATCGATTCGGTCCGAAAACATTTGCTTCAATTAACCAAGCAGCGCACTCAGCTGGATAGTAGATAACATCGAATAAACTGTTCGCTAATGTCAATAAACGTGTGATAGTTGTTGAAGTCATATCCTAGAAAATTTTGATGAATTTCAAAAGATTAAATTCAGTATTTTACATTTTTTCCTAGACCATATTTTCGAACTCTTGAAAGACAAGCAAAATAATCTAATGAACGATTAACTGTCCGACAAAGACTGAGTCTTGCATATAGATTGAGAAGATTTTCACGTAATTTATTCTTTTCAGATAAACAACCGGCTGTTAAACAAATTGAATATTGTGAGAGACCGAGAAATGTATTTCTCATTGAATTCAATTCTAATTGTGTTGCTAAGAGATCCATGATGATGTTCTTTCTTTGACTCAAAATCTACAAAAAGAAAATGACATGCGTCTGACAATTTATCAATAATCTCGAAATGTAAAGCACATTGGAAGCGTTGAATTGGTTTTTTATAAGAAAAAAAGAAAGAAACAGTCTTCAATTCGAATAAATCATGAATAAAATAAGGGAAAATATGTTTTTTTCTCAAAAATTTGTCGTTGATATTGGTGTATCTACTGGTTCCGTAAATGCTTCAATCTAAATATAGAGTTTATTTAGAATGAATGCATAGCAACGATGAAATTTACTTCTTTGGCAACAAGATTCTTTTTATTTAAAGCTAAATCAGCTTTTTTCGTATCGTTTCGTTGACGATAATCTTCTTCTTCGCGTTGGTAACGTTCTAAGAGTTGATTAAGATTTTTAAGATGTTCTTAAAATAAAAATTTAAGTTCAGAATTAACGAACAATAGTAAATAGAGAATTCTACCTTCCATTGCTTGTTTTCCACCTTCACGTAGCTTTTTAATAATTTGATTTTGTTGTTCCTCAAGTTCAGCATGTGCTGATCGAAAAGGTTCGATTTGATCCGGTGAAATAACACCTTCTAATTCTTCAATCTAATTTCAATTTCATAGAAGAAATAAAATTAACAGAAAAAAAAACGAACTCGTTCGTGCAAATTTTCTGCTTCGAATTTCAATATTTGTATACTTTGAGCAACTGCAGATTGTTGACTAGTTCGACGACTATCCGTACTCGGTTGTCTGAAAATACGTTCGATTAGTGCAAATACTTATTCGAGAACCGAAAACACAAACAAGCTACCTGCTATTAATAAGCTGATTAGAGTCATTAGACAAGCTGGGACGAGCTAAACTGACAGCCAACAAGCCGAGAGCATCGGTTGAAGGAATCAACTGTGAAAGAGCAGAAATCGATGGAGCTGTTGATATGGATCTGAATTCAGAGCAAAATGATTCTCTTTTTCCGATTGAAAAAAAAATATGATAATCAAGATAGATACACAAAAATAATAATTATTCATTATTTAAGTACGTATTAAGAAAAAGAGAAAGAGAGAGAGAGAAAAGAATAAAACAAAAAAATAGATATTTGATTGATTTGACTTTGTATGAGTAATTGGACTGCATTTGAGACTATAAACATGTACATATCGATGTGGATGGTTTGTTGTTCGTTGCTGTCGAATTTATACTGAAAAAATACGATTATCGACGAAATAAAAAAAATAACAATGACAGTAGGGCGACCATTGACGAAAGAAAACGACACAATCGTGCAAGTTAAGATGAGCAAAGCAGCTGTCTAAGCTAATAGTTAGGCTGAGTGTTTTTTTTTACTTACGGTTGTGCTGATGGTTTGACATTTGAACTCTAGAAAAACGAAATTAACTAATTACGAGAAAAAAAAGAACAATTTCATTCGAGATTTACAGCGTTATCAAAATGATCGATCACAAGCCACACTTGTGATATTAATTGTGAAGCTTTTTCCGCGCCCATCGCTTCTTTAATACGAATTTTGACTTCTAATTTACCTTCAGGTTTTTTACGATGATCATTTTCATAAACATCAACCGACTCATGGATAATTGAAGTTTTTAATAATGGTGCAAGTTTAACAAATGCAACACCGAGTTGTTTATCCGTACGTAGGAATCCAGCTTTATAATAGATTGTCAATTTCAAATCTTTGCGATCTATAAGTCGCTGATTCTTTTTATCGGTTCGTTTTAATTGAAATTTATGAGCTTGTTCATCATATTCGGCATTAGTCGAGCCAGTTGCAAGACGTGTTCGACCTGATTGAGGTGTTTCAGGCGGAAAAGGAAACTCATAAATGACGTATGTTTGAAGTGCTGCTGACGTAAAACCCGTTGGAACATGCAAATTAATACCACGAAGAACAGTTACCTTTAAAAAAACATATCTCTTTCTATATATATAAATATGTCCTTATTTATTGAAACGAATAGAACGTTCGTTTCTTATCTTATCTAATTTTTCTTTGTACCTCACAGTCATTATCTGCTAAGTCATTGTTAACTTGAATGATGTTCATCTGTCGTTTTTCATAGTGAAACACGGGCGGTTTGAAACCGTTTCGATTCGATTGTTTTAATCGTTCTAAATCATGTGAACAACGTAGTTCAAGACTTTTGAAATCTTTGGATAATTTCATGTTTGTTTCTCCTCCCATTTGGGCATAGATTTGTTGATTACGTGCACATAATTGCATTTGTCGAAGAAGATCTTCTTGCAAACGACGATAGATTGTATCACGATCTGATTGAGCTATTTGTTGAGTCAATTCATCATCACGTACGACGTCGAAATCATTTAGAGGTAATTCAGGTACATTATCCATGTTAACAGGTAAACCTGATTCAGCAGTTTCTAACATTTGTTGAACTTGTTTCGAACTAATTAAATGTTGTTTAGCAGTTTCCATATCACCTACGAATAAAAAATCATTTTTTTTTATTTCGAGTTGTCTTAATAAGACAAATAAGAATAGAAAACCTTTTTCTCTTGATTGTATAGCAAGATCTTTGAATTGTTTTTGTCGAAGACGAAGTGTTTGAATTTGTTGTTCATTTTTTTGATCTAGACAAAAATGTGATGAATATCAATTGAAAACTACAATGATTTACTAACTAGCTATTGGACGTTTCTGTACCGGAGTACTAGGCCTGCTTGACGGTTGTTCCGGTGGTGGGATTTTAGGTTCGACTGGTGGTCGAACTTGTACAGGTGGTGCAGGCTGAGATGATGTACCTTGATCTATAGGAATAGGTGCAAAACCTGGTAGATCTGGTAGTTCTTTGTAATCGAATGGTTGTTTTTTTCGTGTTGCAACTATTGCTTCTTCGTATTGCTATGAGAAGGAATGAATATTTAAAGAACAGTCTATTCATTGTAGAATTACTTTAGTAACTCGATCTAGTCGTCTTGCTTTGGGACCTTCACCTTTGGCAGCCGCTTCTTTCTGTCGTTTAGCAAATTCATCACGTCTTTGTTCCAATGCTTCCATAATTGTTCGTGGTACAGGTGCAACTACTACAAAAATTGAGCGAAAATATTCAATACAAACATTCAGATAGCTTTTTATTACGTACATGGTACAACAGGTGGTTCGGCAGCTTCTTCATCAGGTACAGTATTTACTGGTAGCTGTTGAGGAGGAAGAGCAAGAGAAGAACCCATAGTGGCTTCTGTGTAACCACCTTCTAGAGTCTATCAATTACAAAACCATGATTGAATTGAAAAATGTTTTAACAAATGAAGAGATATACTTTTTTTTGAATTAAATATTGTTTTGCTTTATTCCTATCGCCGTCATTCATTGCCTGTTTAATTAATACTGTAAGTCGTGCAATTTCATCCTCCACATTATTTGATGTTGGTACTACACTCGCTAGAATAAATAAATCATGATTTGCATTCGATTCGAATAGAAACAAAAGCATATGACTTACGTTTTGGTTTAGTAGGTGGCTCAGCTTTTGGCACAGATACTGGTGGTGGTGGTCGTGGCGGAGGAGCAGCAGCAGCAGGAGGAGAGACTACTTGAGTAGGTGCTTCTTGTTGAACTGCTGCGCCAGCATTTCCTATTTCAGGTGGAATTTCACTTTCGTTGATTGGTTTACCAGCACGTGCATCACGAAGAAATTCTTGAATCATCTGAAAATATCAACAAAAAAATCGAAATGATAAAAAAAATCATTTATGTAAAAAGCTACTTTAAGTTGTCGTTCATATCGTCGTGATTTGGCTGCGTCTCCTTTTGTTTTAGCTATTTGTACTGCTTGTTTATACATAGTTAGACGAGCTTCCAATGTCGAAACAATCGTATTATTTGAGGGTGCTTTTGGCTTCGATTCTTCTTTGGTTGGCTGATCATCATCACCACCATCACCGAATTCGTCATTCATTTGATCCAATTCAGCCTATTCGTGAAAAATAATAAACTCAACACCCTCAAAATTCTGTCATCCTACTAGAAGTTCATCTTCATCGCCGGATAACTCATCATCATTTAAAGGTGCATCGATATCTTTCATAAGTTGATTCACATCTTGATGGAATGCGTCAAGACTTGGAGCTGCAGCGCCTAAATATCGTCGATAGATTCATATTCATTCAATCCAAAAGTCAAACTTTTCTTTTTCGGAGGCGGAGGAGGATTAGCTCGTTTCGGTCGTGAACCACCAGCACCTCCCTCGAGTAGTTCTAATTCATTAAGAAGTTCATCATCACCTACATCGAGATCATCATCACCACCATCGGCACCGAAGTCAGGAATTTCTATACCCATCTAGGAAGAGAAAACACAACGTCACTCATGAACAAACCATTCATTCTATTCACTTGTCGCAACAAATCTGCGCCAGTACCAGCCGAATCTTTTTTAATTTTTTTGTTTGATTTAGCATTTTTACTGGCTTTTGACATTCTTACGATAGTATAAAGATAAAAATGATGCGAGACTATATGTCTTCTCGGCACTCGATACAATGACTCATTGAATAAGATTTCAATGGTCGTTTTACAACGAATTACATTCAATAGGGCGTTACAATTGGTTGACGTGGCCTAGCCAATATATTTCAATGAAAGTCGTTACTAGCGTTTACGTACCGTCTGTCTATTCGCACATTGTTCTTCACTTTTTTTCCTTGTCAAGTATATTACGAAAAAAAAATTGTTTATTGGAATTTTAGTATCAGGTGCTAGACTAAGAAACAAGTGCCAATATGTCTGGCTGGTTTACTATCGATCCTAATAAACTTAAACAGTTGGCCACGAATACTCTGATGACGGCACAAAAACAAATCGGTTTGAAAAAAACATATGCAGATTAGTTTCTTTTTTTACAAATTGATTTTTCTTTGTAGACAAGGTGCTGGATATTAAAGACGGAACTCCCGGAAACGAACAACAACAACAGCCAATAGGTAAATGTGAAAACATGGAATCAATCGATTGAGAGAAATCGAGTTCGTTGTTGTTGTTTTTTCTAGTAACGAATAATTATGCAGCAACGGGTGATGATTTTTTCTCTACTTTTCTTGGAAATACCAAAAGTTCAACAGCAGAAATCGTTCAAAAAGAAGACGAAATTGTTGAGTCTGAAGACACTAAACCTATAATCAATGAAAGAAAAACTACTACTGATACATTGTTTTCGAATTGGAATTCATGGAGTGATAATGTTGCATCACAAATTGTAACAAAACTCTGTTTTAGTTCAAATACAAAAAACTTGTTCGTTTTACTTAGATATCATCCGAAGTACAGCAATCAAATATAAATTCTACTGAATCGAATACAGTTGACGATGATAAACCTCCACTGATTGAAACTAATGACATTCAGACATCAGTTTCATCACTTATCGATTCTCTCGATGTTCAACAACAAGTTCAATCCTCATCGTCATTAGCTGAATCTTCAACTATCACCGATAGTTCAAGTAGTGAAAGTGCAAATTCATTGCGTCCATCCTCGAGTATTCCATCATCCGAATCGACTATCATCGGTTCGACTGTCGAACATGAACAACAATCGGAACCCATTCATTCATTGTCATCGAATAAACGTGATGTCATCGATTCATGGATGAATAACAGAGACACTGGTGGGACCGAGTACGTGCACAACAATAACTTTGATAAATCATGTGAAGGTATATTATTGTTTCTATTCTATAGAAATAATCTTGAACAATCGATTCAAAATCCAAATGATAATGACACGTCATTATCGTCATCGTCTTTGCTTTTCACGTCGTCCTATCCTCCGAACGAATTTCAGACATCATCGATCATTGATGATGAACTGACACCATCGTCAGTCGGAACACTTGTCTATACACCCGAACAGCCTTTAACAACGATTTCAACTGATGATGAAAATGATGACAATCATCTTGTTGAACAATCTGATTCTCCTACACACACACTATCATCGTCCAATGGACATGACAATGTTTGTTTGTTTTTCTATTAAATACACACCCACATATACATTCTTCGTTTTAGCATAGTAAAGATTCATCGGATGATGGTAAACAAACATCATGTGCATCATCAGATATTGAAGTAATCTCATCACCAAGTGTAGCAAGTGGTTTAGCATTGAGCACTACCGATACTTATGATAAATGCCGAGAATTGCGCGATGCTCGACGACAGAATGTTCGCGAGGTTTGATATATTCATGTGTTTTCGGCCTCCTCTCTGATCGTCAATTTCTATGTTAGGTTGTCGTCCGTTTTCCATCGCATTCCACGAATTTACAATATCATCATCATCCATTACCATTGGATCATATTGATAAAACTTCGAATTCGAATTTCGATGCTCCATCATGGTCGACATTGATTGATGAAGCAGCAACCGAACAAAATCATTATCAAACCGTAAGATTCAAGTTTGAACGATCGAAAAAGATAATTTCGAATTTATTTTGATCTAGACGAATGAAGACGAAAAAGAAGGAGAAGATCATGCACAACAACTTCTCGAATATCACTCATCGAAAGTTCGTTTTTGATATTTTTCATTGACGAAAATCTTTTTTTTAAAAATCAATGTTTTAGGATGTGGGCGAATTAAAAGAACGTCTCGAACAGCGTGAACATGAATTCAAAAAACTAACTGCTGAGTCCGATGAATTACATCGTACAAATCAATCTTTAAAACAGTACAAATCCTCGCCTATGTTTCTTCTCTCTATTTTTCCTTGTTTTTAAGATCATTAACCGAATTAGAACAACGTACAATTCGTCTAACAAATGAATTTCAACAGACCATCGAAAATCTGTCTCTCAAACTTGAAGAACAGAAATATGTTGCACAAGTAAGCAGCATATCAAATATCGAAAACAATTCATTGACATTCATTCGTAGGAACGAGATAATCTTCGTCGGCAACTTGATACTTTACAAAAGCAATTATTCGAAAGGTAAAATCATTGTTCAAAACTTGAATTTAGTTGTCATTTTTTAAAAATCGATTTCAGTTCGACGTCATCGGGCAATACGATGGCTGTTCTACGAGATAAAGAAGAACAAATTCAACAATTACTTGAAGAAGGTGAAAAACTATCGAAAACGCAATTACAACATACGAATATCATTAAAAAACTACGTGCAAAAGAAAAAGAAAACGACGGTTTAATAACTTCACTGAACAGTCGAGTCGAAAAATTGAACAGTGAACTTGATGAAACGAAAAAAAATCTTCAAGAAAAAGAAGAAAACGAAAAACAATACAAAGGTTATTTCTCATTTATTTTGAAACTGGTTTGAAGATTTTGCTCACAAATTCTTCTTCTTTTCAGATACAATAAAAAAACTCGAGAAATCAGCTGTTCATTTCGAAAAAGAATGTTTATCTCTTAAATCTCTCTACGAAGATGCCGAAGAACAAATTCGTTCTACAAAAGTTGCACTTGAAAATTCCTACAAGTAAACATAAAAAATGATTCAATCGATACAATTCATTTTGTTTCTGTTTAGAGAAATAGCCGAATTGAATAAAACCAAAGCTGCAACCGAGAGCAAAGTTGTCGAAGCAACTTTATCGGCTGAAACGGCGTTACGTGAAGAAATTCGTTTGGCTCTGGACAAAGAACGATTAGTGTCTCGACAAGAACAAGAAAAACTACAGATGACTATCGAAGAATTAAGACATTCGATGCAACGAAATGATAGTGAACATAGCAGAAAACTCGATAGTGCCAAACAAGATATGAACATTCTTCGACAAGTAAACGATCGATTCGAATAGAAATCAACGATTCGAATTGGACTTTTTTTCAGAGACTTCAAGAATCCGAAGCAAGAAATGAAGAATTAACCCAAAATATATCCAATGGTAATTATTCATTCACACGAAAGACTCATGTTTTTTTCTTTTTTGCTTTAGCTACACGTCCACTTCTTCGACAAATTGAAAATCTTCAAGCGACGTACGTTTCGCAAATAAATTCACTTGAAAAAACCGAAAAACAACTAACCGATCGTCTCGGTATGTAACATGTCGAATATTTGTTGACTTTTGTAAAAAAAAACATATTTCGTCGTATAGCCGAAATGCAAGCTCAATATGCAACGAGTGTCGAACACGAACGTGTAACGAATGAATCTTTGTTGGAAACGAATGCTAAATGGAAATTAGCCGAAGCACAATTGACAACATTGAAACAAGACAAAATACGATTGACATCGGAATTGGATATTTTAAAAATGAAATTATCGAATTTCGAAGAAGCGAAATTACGGTAAAACAACACAAGAATCTTTTCGAAGTTGAACTTCGGTTTTTCCTAGAGAAAAAAGTCAACTTGAATCTATGCAAGAAGCGTTCACACAACAAATCAACAGTCTCATCCAAGAAAAGGTAACGCTAAAGCCGGAAAAACAAAAATATAATTTTCTTGGTTTATCTTTTAGCGACAATTGGAACTCGATGCTGATGTTGAACGAACGAAATACGAGAGCGATCTGAAAAAGATTCAGCTCGTTCATGACACACTCAAAGAACAAGTACAATCATTTTTGTATTTATCTTTTCATGTCAATTTTGCTTTGTTCTTCAGCACGATCTATTCCAATCGCAAGCATTGACTCGTTCGAATTCGAATCTTGAATCAACATTATCACAACAACGAAGTCGACGATCATCGGGCGGACATGACACACCAACATCACTTGTCTTCGATCGTTCGCCGGTAAAACAAAATGACAAAACAAAAATGTCTATTCTATAAAAATTTGTCTAGTTTGTACCAACACCGAAACCGAGTGTTTATGATTCGTTGAGAAACACAGGTGCAATAGCTGTACTTGAAAGTCTTGAAGCACAATTGAAAGAAAAAGAAGGAGAAATCACTCTCTTACAAGTAAAATTCGAAACAGAACTTAGATTTTGATTTTGTGTTTTGTAGAGTGAAATATCGGATTTAGAACGAACAAGAGAATCAATGGCAAGAGAATTGGTTAATTTATCAACACAAAATGAAAAATTACAAGAAAAAACAAAAGATTATCCAACACTTTTGGACAAATATAACGACTTAGAAAGACGATACGATGCACTTTTAACAATGTACGGCGAAAAACAAGAAGAAGCCGATGAACTTCGTCTCGATCTCGCCGATGTTAAAACACTCTATCGAGCACAAGTAAACTCAATCGTTGTTCGATTCGATTCCATTTCTATCTTTGCTTTTTTTTTATTCAGATCGATGATCTATTGAAACAAACAAACCAAAAACGATAGATATCTTTTCGTTGGTATTGGATATACTGTGATAAATATCTAAATCTTTTCCGTGTTTTCTTTTCGAAGCTTCTGATATTGTTAATTTATTGATTATATTTTCTCTTCTTTTTATTCTTATTTCTCATTCGTATTTTCTCTCTCTTTTTAAATATAATATTCATTCAACAACAACAACAACAACACAAATAATTTAATCGAATAGCGTCATTTTATGTTTTTTTTTTGTTTTGATCTTTCGTTCTTGTTTTTCAGATGTCTTTACCAGAAACATATTCATGTCGTTTGACATTATCAAATACATTGGAAAATCTTTTTGTTTCACATCCAACACTTCCATATCCATCACAGGTTTATATTCACGGCAATGCTAATACAGGAAAATCGACAGTTGTTCGACATGCTTTGAGCAAACATCAACAATCGGTTGTTTGGTTCGATTGTCGAGAAATTTATTCATTGAATATGTTCTATCAAATTTGTCTTTCATCATTATCAATTCCGATGAATCAATCGGTGAAAACTTTTCAATACGGATTCAACGGGGCATTTTCTTTATCTTTTATTTAAATTAAATGAATTGACATTAGGTCATTTTCAACATTCGATGATTTTCATTGGACATCAACCATTCTATCAAATGGCACAAGTTAGTCAAATCGAAGCCGAATTAGGCGTTCTTACACCGATTCAAATCTTCGTACCGGCTTACACACGTACAGAAATCGTTTCGATTCTTCAATATATTCTCATACGTAAGATTCATTTCTATAGACAAAACGAAAAAGCAATTCTCGTCCATTTAGAACAACAAGATCTTCTTCCATCATCAATTAGTCAATTACAAATTATCATTGAATTAGCTTTGCAAATTTTCTATGCTGTTACCAATGATCTCATTGAATTACGGGATATGTCAACGATGTGCATCAAAGATTTCTTACGTTCAAATGCTAAAAAACAAATTCAAGATGAAGGAAATAATCATGACTATCGAATGCTCTATCAAAAAGAATTCTTCATGCAAGTTCTCAATTCTGTTTATACACGTTCAATGAGTATTCCGAAATTTCTCGATACTCATACGGCCGATGAAGAAACTCGTGAGAATTCATCACTTTCATCGACGACTAAAAATCCAATTCGAGATTTGCCAACATCAACGAAATTTCTACTCATTGCTATTTATTTAGCAACACAAAATCCAATTAAATACGATCGTATGTTATATGATAAACGAAATCAAGGCAAAAAAAGTCGACGAGCTAAAGTCATGCATAAAAAATCTCAACTCGAAACAGCTAAAAGTGAATATTTACCATTATCATCGAATAAGCCAATTGCACTCAATCGATTACTCGCAATTTATTGTTCATTACAAGGTGAAAGTGTTCCAATAACAACACAATTCTACACTCAATTAGCTTTATTAACATCAATGCGTTTGATTGAACTTGTTGGTAGTTCCAATGAAACGAGTTTATTAAATTTAAACGAACCAAAATATCGTTGTATTAGTTCGAGTGATTACATACGACGTTTAGCAACGACAGTTGACTTTAAAATTGATGATCTTCTACTTGTATAAAAAAACAACAATTTATTATTGAATGTATATTTTCATATGAATAGAGAATAAATATTAATAGATAGATGGAAATTGAATTCGCTGAGAAATTTTATACAAAAGTTTTTACCGACGAATCGTAAAGAATAATGAGGAAAATAACATCAAACCTATTGTTAGAAGAATCTGAAAAACAAGGAAACTATTTGATTTTTAGTGAAATATGGGAAATTACTTTCGATTGTTCATGAAAGAGAATTAAAATTGAGACTCGAAAATAACCAAGTGTACAAGGTATGAAGGCTTCATCGGATTTCAAGGTTTTTAATGTTCGACAACTGAAATCAAAAGAAAGAATGACAAATTAGTTTTCAACAAAATAAATTTCGATTTACTGATGATAAATCGTTTGTAGTTTTCGATATCGATCATGAGAAATATTTCTCTCGATATTTACACCCAGTTGTGACCAGATTTTCATCGGAATCGATTCATTTCCATGAGATTCTTCTTCAAATTGTGCTAGATTATATAAACCCTGCAAAGATATTATTCTTCGAATCATTTATTTTATTCTTCAATCGAATACCTGCGGATCACCATTTCGATACAATTGAACATAAAGTTCGATCGCTTTAGTTTGATTCGATTTTTGCCATTGATGATATTCAGCAACATTTAGCAATGCATACGAATCTGTATTCATATTATTTCCATGAACGATTAAATACATATTTAAGAACTGTTCGATACAATTGAATGTATACGAATGTGAATATTCTTTGCATAAATATCCACTATTGAAATAGCCAAGTTTCGAACCTGCTAATGCACTTTGCAGATAGAAAACGAGAGATGTATGCCTTGTGAAATGAAAGAAAATAATGATTGATTAGATGAAGACTATGATTGACTAACCAACGTCGATCTCGGTAAGCTTCTAGAGCTCGTCGAACAATCGTTCCTATTGATGAACTTTCTTCTGCAACAAATCTCGACCATCTAGAAAATCTTACAATTGATTATTGTTCAATCAATCTATCAGTTACATTGCAGCAAGCAATGGATTTCGAATAATCGACGGATGTCCACCTCGTGCATTGTACAATGCGACGACGATTTTCGAATCAATTTGTCCGCGTTGAGCAGCAAATGAGTAGTATCTCCATGCTTGTACATGATCCGTACGAAAATTCGGCGGATAATGTCCGGCTGTATGCATAACACCCTAAATAGATTATTCTCGATAAGTTCTCAAACAAAAAAACAAGACTCGAAAAGAAAAATAACGAACGAGATTATGTGCACAGTAGATGTCCGATGTCCGATCGAAACATTCTTTCCAAAGTTGAGCTGCTTTTGTAAAATTTTTTTCGATTTCATACGCATGATAACCTAGAGCAACTTGAGCACCTAGTAAACCATGTTCGACCGCTTTTTCAATATGTTGAATAGCTTTCGTGATATTTTGTTTTGTTCCTTGTCCCTGAAAAAGATGAACATCGAATTATACAAAGTTTTATTATCGTTTTTTTTTCTCGTTCGAACTTTAAGTAACGCTAGACCATAACCAAAATGTGACGAAGCATCGTGTTGAGCTGCGCCCAAACGAAAATACTCAACAGCTGCTTGAACATTTCGTGTGATACCATTTCGACCTTGCAGTAACAATGCACCTAAATGATGCTGAAAACAAAGCCAGTCAATCATGTAAAATAAGAATCAATCTATTGAATTACTTGTGCAGATGCAACACCTCGTTTAGCTTGTTGTGTAAGCCAATCGAACACATCGCTTTTATCAAATGCCAATTCTTCGATTAATTTACTATCCGTTAAACGTATATGTTCCATTGCAACCTTAGTTTTATCAATGTTTTTTTTGTCTTAGTTTATGTCTGTTTTTACTTCGTCAGATTTTGGATTGTAAAATTCAAATCGAGCTGTATGAGCCATTTGTTGATAGTACGCTAAATTTACTCAAAAGTTTTCATCGAACAAATAACAAAAACTAAAATCTAAACAAACCATAAGCAGCATCGTAATCCAATGGTAAACCATCCAAACCGTAGAAATGTCGATGGCCAAGTGCAAGTAAACTAATTCGATCATTGTTCAATGCACCGAATAATAGTAATTCAAGCGCCTATTTAGTAAATTATCATATCAAACTATCTTATGGAACGTTTAATTTTCGATTTAACTAAACTTTTATTGTATATCATGATTCTGTTGACAATCATTCTCGCAATAACAATTCTCGTTCTATCGATTCACACGGCTCAACGTACCATGGCAAATAATCGTCAAAAATATGCGCCTGAAAAATCGATTATTATCGATGATTTCTATTTTCTCATTATGATCTGTATAATTGGTTCGATTGTAACCATTTTTCTATCTTTATATGGTGTTCATGCAATTTATTACGAACAAAAAGTCTTTCTCTTCATTCATGCTCTTCTTCTATTAGTTATTCATTCTTGTTCACTACTTATCGGTTCAGCTGTTTATTTCGATGAAAGACAAATCGGTGGACCATCATCTCTATTCTTCAAAGTAGTCAAGTTTCTTTAGCAATCGATATAGATATTCATTTCTTCTCAAATTCGTAGGCACATTATGATTACGCTCTATTGACGTACTCATCGAATCCTATTCATGGCAACTTGATTTCAACAAATGATCTCTATCGTTACGGGCAATTTTCTTCAAATGTCACCTTTGATGATATTCTCGATCGAGTTCATCAACGTCTTGAATGCTGTGGTCTTATGGGCACATCGGATTACGCTGAATTACATGTTCCGATTCCTCCATCGTGTTTTCATTCGAATAGCAAATCTTTTGAATCGTCATGTCTGTTCAAATATCGTTTAGAATCGATTGGCAAAGCGCAAACATTTGCTATTTGTATATTTATTCTCGGCATTTTGACATTAGTCTCGTTTCTCATCGATCTTATTCTCTTGCATGAATTCGAACGAGATCAATTCTTAGAAAATCTCATAGAAAAATTTCTCAAACTTTTCAATCAAACACATGAAAATCAATCTCTGATTCAAGAACATCTCATCGATTATCTACTCGATAATACGGATTCAACATACGCGCTTTGAATCTTTCGTTAAACCGCAAAGACCATATTGATAGAATGTTGCAAGTAAAGAATAAGCCGATGGATAATTGTAACAAACCGATTGTTCGGTCCAGTTTACAATATGTTGACACGTTTCATTGAAATTATCAGTTTCCTATTCGCAAAAGAAAAATCATAGAGAAATATTTCAATTGAATTTATTAATCACGAGCAATTTGAGAACTAATTGGTAAAGTTTATTGGCGACGTCGAGTTTTGTATGCATTTGTTCGCGTCGTAATGCACGAAATATTCGATAACGAACATCGACAGGATTCGATGATTTTAACCAGACTTTTTTCCATGTAGAAATGAGAAGACATTGCGAAGTCGTTTGAGGTAGAAATGTCGATTGAATGGAACATGTTCCTGAAAATTGAAATTTCAAGTTTTCTATTTCGAATTCAAATATTTACGTTGTTGTTTGAGTTTTTCTTTGAATAGATTTAATTGTTCTTGTGCTTGATGAAACATTTGATCATATTTTTGACAAACAGTCGATTGAGAAATAATCGATGGAAAAAATGAAATAGTAGCTGGTTGTTTTGGTAACTAAAATGAAGTGAATTTTTGTCGATGAAGAAAAAAATATGAAAATCTACTTGTTCATAAGTTAAAGCTATCCGTCGATAGATATCGACTTGAGTGATAAATCCACGAAATGACGGACTTAAATCACTTCCACCGATGACGTAAGTACCGAATTCATCCGGATAATAATAGAAAATCGGTGAACTGTATATCGGAAATTTTGATTCAAATATCAAAAACAAGAATTTTATTTACCGTTGAACAGCTTTCATCGGTTGATTCCATGTTTGAAGGCAATTAATATAAATACTCCACTGTAAAAATTAAAGGAAATTCAGAAATAAAAAGGAATTTATCACGCATACGATATATTCATTGACGATAAAAGCTAATCGACACCAATCTTTTTTCGGTATCGGTGCCAATGTACGAGCCGTTGTGCCGTGTAAGTCGTATAAATGTCCGTACATAGTAACAGTCAATTGACCATCACGATTCAGAAATAGTTCGGGTGTTAAATGACTATTATTGAATGTTAAATGTTGAAAAATTGCGCAATGACTAGTGACATATGATGATGAACAATATTCATCAATATACAACCAAAGCACAATCGAAAATCTAATTAATAAATTAGAGTCTAAGCATCTTTTATTTTGATGGAAAAAAAGATTAGTCTATCGTACTGCGGGCGATTTAGTCGGTTCTCTTGCTCTAATCTCAAATTATAATTGTCGTAGAATGGAAGGTTAAAGTGTTTTCCGTACGCACTTCCGGTAAGTACGAAAGGATAATTGATGATACGTTGAAACTCTAGATTAAAAAGTAAATGTAAGGCTCTTTTAATCTTTGTATTAATCTCACCAGGCTCGATCAGACAAATTTGTTCTTGAGGCTTCTGTTTGACAGGATTCCATGGGAACGAATAATAGAACGGTCGTTTGTGTACAGGCAGAAATCTTATATTGAATTGTAATTGTTTGAGAATATATTTCATATTATTTTGTTGATTATAAAACATGATTAAATTCAATTGACCTTGTTCAATGGGCAATGAAAAGGAATCGAATTGATAGGCAAGTGAACGAGGTAGACGAATATGAACATAACGAATTTGTATTCGAGTCGATTTTTGACAAAACCAATGACGACGAAAAACAGCAAAATTCGTTCGATGTGATGTTTTATTAATTGTTATCGATAGACTTATACGACGTGGAAATAATGATGAACATTTATATAAAATTGGAAGATAGATATGATCATTATGAAATACTGATGGAAGATATTTGATATCGAGAACATCGTGTTCATTCGCATAGATTTCATCATAATCATTTGTTATTTGACAACAAATTAAAATGAATAAATTGACAAATAAAATGACGGAAATTAAACTTCTACTACGAATCATGATTGAATCAGATAAGATAGGAATATGCTTTTCATTTTTATTCTCTTTTTTTTCGTTTTATACAAAAAAAAACGAAGAAGAAGGAAATAATGGCAACAGCTGATGCCATAGAAAATGATAAAATTTATTCATTTTTTTTCCTAAGACGAAATTAAAATCTCTTCATTAATAATTACAAAGATATACAAATATTTTTTTTCTTTTCCAGTAATGCAGAGATTCACGTCAACGTGTGCTAGTGATATTTGATCTCAGAAGAGCTCATAATGACAGTCAGTGTCGAGGTATTCAGCAGACGTCTACTCATTATGTAAGCTGATAATGTGATTTCAATGTACTCGAATGCCTGACGCACGCGTATAGATACGTCAATTACGTCGATATTGTTGTACGTTGTTTTCGATCTTCTAGACTATTTCATCCAACGGTAGGTCGACTGCGTCATTGTCGTCTTTTATTTGCTCCTGTCGGAATTATGAATATATGAGATGACTTGCTCTTGTTTTGCTCGTGAGTTTTTAATTAGAAAAAAAAAACGGCATTGGTAATCTTTTCAACTTGTCTTGTCATCGATTTAATTCTCTTCTTAACGTGATTAGTCAATTATGTTTTCACAAACGATATTTTTTTTCTTATACATATATATATATAGAATACAGAAAAATAAAAAAAAGGCGAACTGTGAATATGAAACTGTTCGATATCTATCACGCAAATAACCAAATGAAGAACAACGTAATATGATCATATCATTGAGCGATAGTAAACCTAGAAATTCCATCGAATTTGTCGAAAAATTTGAACTAAATCTTCACGACTCTCGACAATATCATCGAATTCTGATTCGATTGTTTGTAAATGAAGAAAATTTTGAACAAATCTGACAAGAAATCGAACGGCATCACACAAACCAAAACAATTAGTCAAATATTTCCATAATAAATTAACATAAAAATTTTGACTATGCAGAAGATGTTTCGGTGCTGAGCAAAAGTCATTGGTCTCATAAGTAAATTGTTTTTTCAATGGATACGTTCGAGATGATAGCGCAAAAATAATTAAACATAATTTCATTATAAACGGATCATAGGGCAGTAAGGTTTGAAATTTAGTTATAAGTTTTTCGAAATTTTGAAGTATATTTTCAGGAAAAACACATTCGAACAGTAAACGATCGTTTTCCCAAGGAAAATTTTCGAGAACTTTCGATTTCATTAATTCACTTGTATTAATCGATAATAGACATGAAAAACTCTGTTGAATATAAGCATATTGTTCATCGATTGAACTCGAAAATATATTTAATTGAATCATACGTTTAATAAATGATGCTAATATATGCATATATTTATGTTGTAGATCGACGAAACGTTGAAGTTTAATACGTGATCGGTACGGTTGTTTGGGCGGATTTAATGGAATGATTTTATGAGATTCACGAAATTTCTGAATACAATACTCATCGTATGTACGACGTATGTTTACTAGTAAACTCCAATCATCATTTGATAACGTATATTGATCGTTATTGGTAGGTGAGCAATTGGTCTAGTTATTTAAAAACCAAGTAAAAAAAAGCAAGATAAACAAAAAGAGCAATTTATACATTCACGGTTCGTCGTGCTGGCTGCCGTTGGGAAAGATTATGAACGGATATGGATGATGCATGTGTGATTGCGGTTAAACTTCGAATAAGTTCTTTTTTCATGCCTTGTTGAAAACATTTTTTCAATCGACATGCTGAACAATGTCGACGAGTGGTTAAATTAATTTCACAGGAACTGGACAAGCGACAAGTAAATGTCAACTAAATGAAATTCATTTTGACAATTCCTAAATTAAACTACCGTGACTTACATGTTCATTGTAAGCATTACGACGAAAGAACGCTACAACAGAAAAAAAAAACAAGAACGAAATAGCGTATCATACTTGATGATGATTCATTCGTATAACGAACAGTAACAATGTGAGGGCAAAAAAACGTTTGCATTAAACCGGTATATAGTGGTTTTTTTCGCGAAATATGAAACAAACTGTCATTGAACATACATACCTTTACATGATAGACAAGTCATTGCATCGAAATTTCGACCTAAATATGAAAAATTCACGAATATAGACTGAAAAAGTACCCGGCGTTCGTTTTTTTTTCTGTTACCTATAGCTGGTGCTCCACATACTGCACATAATGTACGTGAATGTAGTAATTGAAGTGTCGATTGGGTATTTCGAGATTGTACTAATTGACTTTCCATGTAGATGGTGAATAAAAATGATTGTCACTTTGTTATACAAGGTTTTTCTTCTTTTTTATCTGCGTCTGACTCAGTAAATGCACTCATAAATGCACTGAAATAGGGTACGCAGTCAATAGAAATATTTTTCTCGTTTTTCTTTTCTTCTGTTTCTTCACATATATACGCATACACACCTATGCTTTTTTCACCCCCTCTCTCTCTCCTCGGATTTTTCTTCTTCTTTTTCTTATTCTCATATGTTGTCTCGCAAAACTATTAAAAAGTACTTTTCTCTTTTTCTTCGTTTTTTCTTTCTTCTATTTTTCACTTATTACATATGACCTTGCCAGTCATTCTTATTAATTGTTAACGTTTCAAAATGTCTCCGAAAGATGTTTCGAAAATGTACTCGAAATGCAAGACATTATCCATGATACTATAAATAAATTTAAATGTCCTCAGACTTCAACAAAATAATAAAAAAAAAATTCCAGTGTAGATAATCTTCTATCAGAAAACAAATATTTGAAGTGCCTTGAGTTTTATTAGAATGTTCAATATATTTAATCAGATATTTATTTTCTTAGTCAGTATATTCGTTTTCTTCTGACTGAGAATTTGTTGTTTTTTTCTTGACGTCAAACTATATCACCCGTATATTTATTGAAATTTTATCACTAACTATTAAAAAAACGAAGAATTGAATGTTTGACTAAGATAACAAAGAGACACAAAAAGATTTTTGAATACACACATTGCGATTTGTGTGCACGTCATCCTGCCCAGACGAAATAATTACAGTAGGCTAAATAAGTGCATTTCAAACGCATCAGACGAGCTATTTCTGTGAAGAATGTTTCAAGTAGTAAATATATAATATATATTTTTGATATTTACGTCAATGCGTTTGAGAGAAATAATCTACTTTTTGTGTCTCAATAAAGGTACTCAATTCATGACACAATTATTAATTGGGGGACTATTTATTTCGTCATCGGATATGAGCAGTAGTCTAGTTTGATCTGTTTGAATCAATTAAATTTTTGTTGTTGTTGTAATAAAAGAAAAGAACGTAAGGTTAAAACAACATCGCTATGTCAAGTTAGTTCATGCGTGCAAATTAAGATTAATTTAAGAATTTTTATTTATAATAATCAGCATACGGCATGAATATTCTTCATATCATAAATTCTCTTAGAAAAGCAAAAGAAAAGGTAAAATGAATAAAAAGAAAAAGACTTCGGATGAAATTATTCTCAAATGATAATTAATTAAAATATTCAATAACAATCTCATCAGGTACTCGGATAAAAGATGACTTGCCCTTTTTCATTAAAGAAAGAAATCACCTGAAAAAAGATAAAACTAAGTCATAATCCATCCGTTTGTTATTCGCTGAAAAGAAGGATTGAGATAGTGTCGATATAAAGGCGTGTCAAGTATATAAACATAAAAGCTCGTTGAAAAATTCATATTTAATAATAAATTAAATAAACGAAAGAGTAAAATATGTAATTGAACATAGTTCGGCTGTTGAAACATCAACATAACATAGAAAACAGAAAACGGAACTGTACAAATAACATTTTTAATAGTTGATTATCACGTCGACGATGTTATTGTTGAAGAAAAAGTAATGTAATACAACAAAAAATAATCATTAATACTGGAGGAGCTAGACATAAGAAAAAAAGAATAAATGAAGCAATGAATTGACTATATGAACGATCCGACGTCATACAATAAAATCTCGAACCATATGCAATTAATTTATATCCAAAAAAGATATGACAATACGCAATAAGTTTTGTTGCAATCTTACATAAATGTTTTTGTTTTACAATATCATATTGAGTTGATGCATGAACTCATTCGTAGAGATTTTCGTCGATAGAAAAGAATTTGATTGAAAATTGAGCCAATTGTGCAATTTCAAAATAAACTGTCTGTGGCATGATTGTTTTAGTCTTTTGATATGATAGTATGAGTGCTAAAGAACTGTTTTACTATCATTCCAGAAATATATTTCTAAAGCTTTTCTTCATGACAACATTTGACAATTTTTCAGTAAAAACGAGGGCTCGTCCTGATATTTAGAACTATCATTAGCAAAAGTTATCTATTCAGATACTTAGGAATCACACGATGATGTTTGTCAAAATCTTCAATTGATTGTTTATTAAAAAGACTTACTGGATAAACGTCGAAAGGCAAAACTACGTTTCGTCTTACATGTTCCGGACGTTGGTAGTTCATTTTCTAGGCACTCTCAAGTTTTACGTAAATTATTCCTGAAATTATATATATTTAGAGCCAAAAAAGTGTGAAAAATAATTTGTTTACTCGTCGCATGAATGAATCTAAAAATAACTTATCATTAATAATACTAATGAACTATCTAGTTCGTAATACATTCATCATATTTAGACTATATTCGTATGCTTAGAGATCACATGATAATGTTTATTTACTAGAATAAATATACATACAAAAGCTTCGAACAAAAAATGTCTGTCAAATATGAGTTTGATTCTGATGAAATTTTCTGTGAACTCGTTGATAAATTTCTCTTACTAAACAACATAATTCATGTCGATAGAAAGGTGTCCCAAGGGTATAAATATAAAAACTTGTCGCAAAATTAACATTAAACAATAAAACAGATAAACGAAATAGAAGAACAACAATTAATGTCGAAGTATTGGAAATTTGATAGACAAGTATAAGTAATGTTGTACTGAACGGAATCGTACATAGAACATGTGAAATAACGTAGGATAGAAGCATTTTTAATAGTTGATTGTCACGTTGACGTAAACGTGCTTGATTAGTAGGCATAACTCGACGATGTTGCTGTCGAAGAAGAACGATTGTTATACAACAAAAAATAATCATCAATACTGGAGGTAAGAAAGCTAAATAAATGCTAATGAGTATGGCATTGAATCGAATATATACTTGATCCGTAATAGTGCAAGATGAAACCGTTGGATAATGTATTAAACGATACCAAATAGGAATATGAAAATAAATTATTGAAGTTAAAATTACCACACACGGTATGAGTATTGATGCAATACGAATTGTTGCTATTCGACGTAAACGAGCGCTCGTTGAACTCGTACATAAACGATCAAAACATGCCAAAACAACGAGATACGGAGAAATTGTATATAAAACTGTATTGACAAAAGCTCGAAATTTACAATACCATTCATATTTTTTGTCTGCATCAAGTCCATATTGATCAATAAGCCATTGTTGAAGAACAAAAAAATACAATACGAACAAATCATTAATTGATAAAACTCGAAAATATAATGAACATGATGATACTCGTAATGATCGTCTCGAAAGAAACAATATTTGATTATTAATTGCACCAATGGTTCCTAGAACAATTAGAATCGGTTGGGTATATCGACTTAATGGATAGTAAATCGAATCTGCCATTATATCTGATTGATACAAGCTATATAAAAGTCTACTGCAATGAATAAATAAGAAAACAGAGACGTTTTTATATACGTATTTTTGCATGCAATTGTCAGATTAAAATTATAGGAAAAATAAATTACTCATCAATCGGAATTATAATTAATGACGAAAGAAAAATAAAACAATATATCAAATGAAAGAATAATCTACAAGAAAATTCCTGTTAAAGTCTCGCAATTAAAGTTTTAAGTGACAGTGAATGTCATGTTTTATCATTCAAAAAAAAAATTTCCAGACTGATAAACCCGCAAAAGTGTTTATAACTGCTAAAATTGATTTATCAATCCACGGAATTTTTTCAGTGTATGAATGCGTCTTAAGTCAAGACCCATCAACGTCAGAATACTTCAACACTGTTTAACAACAACATTTATTCAAATATATATATTGTCGAAATGTACGTGTATTACGGAAATGATAGATGTCGTATCTCATCAGTGTCTATTAAACAACGCTATTTTTCATATAAATGATTTTCTTTTTGATTTAATTTCTTGATTAATTTGAAATTTTTTATAAGAATTTTTTCGAAAATATTTAAAATCTTCGTTTAAATTAAATAAAACTCATTGATAATTGGACATTCTCTCTTCGTTCTTTCGAGCGAACTAACATGGCCGATCAATGTATGCATTCATTCATTCATTGATTATATTTCAACATTTCAGAATAAATAAATTGAAATCTTTTTCTTTTGTATTAGTTTTTCTTCTTTTTCTTTTCCTTCTTATCTCTTCGCTAAACAGACTTCGAAGACAATCAATATGAGTACGACTACAACAAATAATTTAACTTCCGAAGATTTACGTCGTGTACGTCAAGAATTATGGACAAATCTACAAAATATCGATACACGTTTGAAACAAACCTATGTTCCATCACATTTTCGTATAACAACATCATCAACAAATAGTCAACGAACATTTTCAACCAATAATAATAATAATCAAACATCATCCAATGATTCACCAAATCCATTGAAACGTTCACGTGTATCATCATCATCCTATGATGAACATAATAATTCATCATTACCTGAGAATAATAACGATGAATATTCATCATCGAAATCTCTTCATTCATCGATTGTACCGACAAATAAAATCATTAAAACCAAAGATGATCTTATTTCGCTTGTCAACCGTGATCAACAATCAGCTGGACGTGATCGTCGAATGTTTGGCGTTTTATTAGGTACATTGAATAAATTCAAAGCTGAAGCACGTGCATACAGCGAACAAAGTACGGGCTTGAAACGTCAAGAAATTGAACGACGTTTAGAAGAAAAACAAGCGAAAGAACGAGAAGATAAACAACACGAACGTACTGAATTAATAGCATCGAAAAGGTCCTATCAACAACAATTAAAATTAGTCAATGAAAAACTGCAACTTATGCAGCAATTGTCGAATCGAGAAAAACATCATGAATTCTTACGAAATTTTATTCGTACGAAAACTAAACCCTACGTGTTCTATTTACCTAAAGGTACATTAAATGAACAATGCGAAAGTAAATTACAAGAAAGTCAAACTGAACTTGAAAAAGAATTCGAAGAATTCAAACGTGATTGCCAACAAAAATTAGATGCACTCGAAGATACAACCAATCTCAATAATCTAACAATTAATCATGATGATGACGATGATGATGAACGTATATCAAATAGTAAAAAACATAAACCTAATGAAACTGATGATGATGACGATGATGATGATAATGCTGATGATGCATTAGATGATTTACCTGACGAAATCACATTATCAGCACCGGAAGTCAAGAGTGAAATAAAATCATCAGCAAACGAACAAGCCAACAAATCGAGTCGTACAGTTATCTATGATGAGACCAAATTGATCAATGAAAGCAATGATCAATAAACCCCCGCAAACGAGTTTCGAGGATGTTTCGTTGTTTCTCGATGATCATCATTTTTGTTTGTTTTCCTTGTTTTTTTTTCTTCTTCTTTCTTTCTCTTTTGTTTTTGATTGTATTTCGTCTTGCTATTTGTATGTGTGTGTCTACCTGTCAGACAAGATGTGATGGTGCGAGAGAGAGAGAGAAATGTATATTCTTAAAGATTATTGTCTGAATTGATCGTTTCGTACAAATATCAAACAGGTAGGATGAAAATGAAGTTTATGTTTAACATATGAAATGTTGATATTTAAACAAGACAAACACTATCTTCGTACGATAATCATGGAATAGTGTGTGTGTAACGTTGAAGAAAATAAATCATAAATAAAAGATTTCAAATGATTTATTGATTTTATAATTACAAGTAAATTTTAGAGAGAAGAATTAGTTTATTGAGTTCGTTGAATTAATTATGTTGGGTGATCGTAGTTGGTTGTTGAGGTTTTTGAAAGCGAAATGCTCGAAATAAATTTTTGACATCTTGCCGAAATTTGCTCGAAACAATTAAATAGAGATAAAATGGCGCACAATTGTTAATTATAATCAAGAATGGTGTTGAAAAATAGGCAATAAATGATTCAACACGAATACGATCGGGTGTTTTGGAAATATTTGATGTAACAGCTGAATATGTTATGTTTATTGAATAGAGAAGATTTGTTGAGATATATAAAAGAACTTCACAGATGAGTAGAACGATTAATTGTTGATCACGTTTACTCATCCGTTGATGATTTAACAAGATAGTTGGCGCTGCAACCCGATTCAAACCAAGATTTTCTGTTGGAACAACTCGTTTTCGAATCTAGAATAAAAAAGAAATTGATTATCGAAGTGTTTTGTTTTGTTTTTCGTACTTCGCTTAGATTTTTATACGCAATGATACCGAATATTGTCATAACAATTGGCGGCGACCAACCAGATATAACTATTGAATAAGCACTGAAGAATTTCGCATACGCACCTGTTTCAGGCACACAACGGCCATTTTCAATACGAAAATAGACTGCTAAATGTATGGGAATTAAAAGCCAAACGATTGTTATAATTAATATGGCATATTGTGCTACTCGTGCTCGACTAAACGAACGAATTAGCGGATATGGACTACACATAGCTGCACGGTCAACACACGCAACCATTTTATACCAACGATAGAGCATAAGTAACGAATTAAAGAGGTAACTACGAATTTTACACCAGACTAATATGGTATTTTGAGGATCGGTACGTGTAGCTGAATAGATTGCTAGTGGCAGAATACATTGAATAAGAATGAAATTAACAATCGTAGCTGAGAGTAGATAAAGTGAACAGGAATTTTGTCGATGTGTACGTTGTATTAAAATGCAAATTAAAATAAAATTGCCAAGTGTTCCGAGTATGTAGAATGTTGATAACCCATACAGGGACATATATTTTTGGGCTTCATTTAACGATGTAGACATTCTGAAAGGAAAATAAATTATGTACTTTTTGTGGCTAATTCTGCTTTGCGGAGAGTTGTTTCTACCAATTAGGAAAAAATGTTCGCAAAGTAGAAGACATACTTTTTGTTTCTGACAAATTATGGTCTACTAAAAAAAATTTAATAGACATTCGATGTGACAGAGTAAAGTGCTTTTTAATAATTAATAACAAATATCAGCTTAAAATCTGATATAAACTAAAAAGTCTTGGATATTCTTACAGTGAATATAAAAATAAACATTTATAGTATTAGAAATATGATTTATTAAAGGATACGGAGTAAAAATTTCTCTTTTACTTTTATATTTCATTTCAAATCATGATTTCACAAGAGTTCATTATTTTCAATAGTCATTTTTCCTAAGCCTGTTATTACTAATAGAAGACGAACATGAAATTATTTCCTATTCAAAGCTTCTCTGCCTGAGTATAGAAACTTATAAAAATAAATGCTTGGATAAGAGATATCCTCAACCTATGTTTCTATTTTAATATTTATCCTGTAGAAACATATTGGGATTGGCAAGCCCTGCCTTCTTTGTGGTATTACTTTTTTTTAAGGTCTTGTTATACTTAAAACTTCTTGTCAATAAAAGAGAATTCATCCAATAATTTCTCACAAAAATTATTGAATTCTACCTTCTGCGTTTGACTTTTTTGTAAAATATTAATGAGAAAATAAGTGAAAAACACTGAGCACATATTCATAAATACGAAGTCGACTAGAGTTAAGATTGTCAAAAAAACGTCCTTGTGCATGATTTATAGTAAGAAAGAGAATATTCTGACGTCCTAAATTAATTATTCAAATTGAAATCCGTCTAATTTAACGGATTCTGTTTTTTACATTTTGATATTAAATAGACGTAGAGAAACTATTTTAGTTTTTTTTTATCAAATCCGATTATGATATGACAAAACTGATGGATTAGACAAGAAATCATATTCTTATTTCCTTTTTTTTCTCGTTATTTATTCACGAAAATAAAAAGATTGTAATTGTTCATTAATAAAGTTAGACTTTCAAATTATCCCAATTTGATTTCGTTTTGACCTATAGGATTTCCAATAATAAAGCAAGCTTAGGATTATTCCAAAAGTTAGTGGAAAGCCAAGACCAAATGTTAGACCGAAAGTTAATGCTAAATTATCTTCAACTAGAAAAATAGACGGAAATTAAATATCAAAATGGATGATTATCCATGATTACTCATCAATATCGTTTCATTGTCCACCGTTGAATTAGTCGAATCAATAGAAATCGTTATATATGAACTGCTATTACCAGATTGCGTTGTAAAATTCGACTGAATAATGGTCGATTATTCTGTAGAAATAATAAGAAAACTTTAACTTACGATCTCTTGAACTGGTGAACTTGTTATGATTTCTATTGAATGATTAATTGTTTGCCTATTGAAAAAGAAACAAAATTCAAATTAAATTTCTCATTAGCAAAATAACTATCTAATACCCAGTGTAAAAAGCATTAAAATCTGCTGGTAAATCACCAGAACCTTCGTCTATTGTAAAATCACCTAAAACAATAAAATAAATTAGTCACAAATCTGACAAGGAAATGTTTCGTACGAATTTTTTCAAAAGATGGCATATCATCTTGTTCAATTGCGATCAAACTCCATTGAGGCTTATTAAACACCTCACATAGATAACAATTGCTTTTTGAAGACGATGTTGTAACAAAATTCAAGTGAATTACCAACAAGATTTCTAAACAAAATCGAATTCAATGTTTAAATGAATAATTTTTAAATGAAATTACTGAATATGTTGAAACTTATTTGCTTCATAAAAATATTTTCAATTTTTATTCTTCGTATTGATTTTCTTACAACAAAAAAATAGAAATAACTTCCTCGATTGTCAACTTTATAAAGACAAAACTAACAGAACAATCTGTTCAGATAAAAAAAAAAGTTTCTTTTTTGGTGTTCTATTTAATAACTGATAAGATCTATAGTAACAAATCGATACTGATCATTGACTCTTTTTTGTTACATAATTTATGCAAGTCAATGAAATAGGAGTATAATCACTAAAGAACCTTGATCTTCCTTTTCTTTTGAACGATCTCGAACTTGACTTTTTGTTGAATAATCTGTAGACAATGAACGACTACATTTATTTATTTCATATTGATAAATACGCATATACAAAGACTTTGATAAACATGAAGAAAAGGAGAGAGAGAGAAAAAATTCAATTAGGAATTAGGTGTGACGCTGTATCAGTCAATCCATAGGGTTTAAAATGATTTTGTTCGTACGATGAATTTAATAGCGGTGTTGTTTGATCAAGTTGTTGATGTTTAATATTTTCTACGAATGAAACCAATGAATTTCGATTTCTTATTGACGTTGTTGGTGAATCAAATAGAACGATCGATGTCGTTTGTGTGACTGAACTAGCTCGTGGTCCTACTGCTTGTTGATATCGACAAGTAAGAAAATGTTCATCTTGTTCATCAGTCATCATCAATGAATTCTGTCGTATTTGATTTGTCAATGGTATTTCCGATGATGAATAAGCACTGCAAAGACTTTGTCGATATGTACAATTGTCTGAGTAGTTCGTTGTTGACGTACGCGGCTTCGGTGCAATTAAGATTCGTGTATGTCGTTTGCCATTTGCGTAGAAATGTTCGTGAACACCTTGACTTGGATTATGAATGAGCATTAATTTTTTTGCACGATTTTTTAAACGTTGTGATGAAGTTAACGACGTTTTGAAGAAAAGAAAACGATGACAAGTAAACAATCGACGAAGTTCATGACGAAAAACTCGGCCCGTAAATGCATAAAGAAAAAAATTCGAAGCTAAAACAAAAAAAGAAAAATTCAGAAAGAGAAAGAAAGAGACAAACGGCATACAATGATTGAGATATTGAGAAATTTCAGCAATTATCTTTCCAATAGCAATGCCAATGCTCATTGTTGTCGAACGTTTGTCAATATCCGAATAGAGTGCATCGATTAATTGCATAATTGATATCGGCATTGAACAAATACAAAATGCAAATGAAACAGCTAATAACATTGTTGTTAAACGACGATTGACTCGTCGATATGTTAAAGCTTTCGTTGATTGTTGATACGAATGTGATGGACGTGAATGATGACGAATTGGCTTTTTTCTAATCAATGTATTTGCACTATTGTTTGTTGTTGATGTCGATGAAAACGATATTGAATACGATGTTTTCGATTGTTGACAAAGATTATCTGATGATGATATTTCATGTTGCAAATATTTATTTGTATTTCGTGCATTTAATAAACTTCTTATAATTAATATATTGAGTGTTATTAAAAGTGTTAACGGACAAAATGAATATTTAAATGAATCAATCCATGTAAAATATCGAATAAATAATGATTGATCATTCAATGGTATGCAATGTTGAATCGTTGGAGATAAATGAAATGTCCAAAGAAAATGTGAATTTATTAGAAAGAATATTGTGAAAACGAATAATAACATGTAACGTGCACGTTTTATTGTGCAAATTTGACTAGCACGTAATGGTTGAGAAACTGCAATGTATCGTTCGAATGTCATTGCTACTGTTATCCAAACACTGGAAAATAAAAGATAGAAAATGAGATTTATTGAATTATGAGGAAAAAATTAGTTGACCTGCAATCAGCAAAGAAGAAAAACGCAAATGTGCCCAATTTACAGCAGACATTACAAGCTAAAATAGGTCGTTGTTTATCGATTAATTCTAACCAACGATTTAAACAACCAATCCAAAGTACGAATGTATCAGCAATAGCTAATGCAGCCATATAAAAACATGAAGATGAATGTCTCATACGACCACGTCTCATAACAACGAATGTTAATGTATTACAAGTGGTGCCAATTAAAAGTAGACATGGCAGAATAAATTCTTCACTACGTGATGCGATTTGTACGAGAGAATTCGATGAGACGGGATCGAACGTTGATGATAGTGTATCGTTCATTGTCGAAATTGACTTTTTGACTATTCGGTGTACGTAGAGATTAGGTACATTTTAATAACTAAAATAAATCAATGGACGATGAGAAAAGAAGAAAAAAATTATGATTATAAATCGAGATATAGTGCGGTGTATATAACGAACATTCGAATTATGACGATGATGATGATCATCATCATCATATGATCGCTATCTTCCGTATTTGAATGCATTGTTCAGTAGGTGGTTGTCATCGATGAAGGTCTACTGTCATATACATATTTGATATAAAGTCGAGGGCAGCATTTTTTTCCTTTTCTTATATGTCAAATTACTTATCAATGAGGTTAAAAGTTCGTTGAAGATAGATCTTAAGATTTCACAGATATGTTTTCTATTCAAGGAACATTGTTTGTCAAGATCTTGACAGAAGAAAAAAAACTATTCCTATATCTCATTTATATGTACGTATGTTCATCCTATGATTGAAAAAAAAAGAAAAAAAAAGAAAGACTTATGTGGACGTCAATGACAACGGAGCGTGACTCGCCTTAGTCTCTTTTTTATGATTTTATATCTATCGAAAATGAAAAGAATGATATATTCATCTAATCGATAAGTATATGTGTGTGTATGTATGCACTATTCTGTATTCATAATCATTTGAATGATGTCAACGAGTAATATTTCTCCATCGAGGTCTGAGAAAAATCATTATTCAATGAATTAGAAATGAGTCTTCTCGATTTCAAATGAATATGAAATAAAAGAAAAAAAACCCAATAGGAGAAAATCTTCTATACTCATTCGCATGTCAGAGTCAGATATCAGAAGTAAAATAAAAACTTTTACTTACATTGTACCAATCTGCTCTCATAGTTAGTTATCGAAAGACAATATCCTTGAAGAAATTCGTCTAAACATACTCAAACAACACAAACTAATAATTTGAACGTTTTCTTTTCACTACTATTTGTTCTTTGCTATGGCTATGTGTGCGGTAAAGAAGAAGAAATACATAGTCCTATTAATAAACGAAACTACCATCAAAAATCAAATTATGATTTGATGGTCGTTTCGCGTACATACACATACATATACATACAAAAGAGTCCAATTACTCTTAGTCATTCATTCATTCTTCTTTTTTGCTTCATCGACATATCTATTCAGGCGAACTATGTGTAGTCGGAAAACAGTTTCGCTATCGAGATTGCGTAACCAACCAGCGCATCCTTCGCTCTCTCTCTCTCTCTCTCTCTCTTTCGCTCAGCCCATTAGAATTCTTTCTCGTCTTTAATATGCATATTTCTTTATCTTCTTTTTTTTTGTTGTCGGCTGAGTGAATGTCTCATTTGTCTTTATAATATGTTACTACTCGGCATACTCATCAGCACTTCAAATAGAGAAACGACAATCGAAAGATCAATAATATCTTTTTAAATCTCGACAATTGATTGTATAAGAGAGCTCATCATTTTCTCATAGTTAACTAAATAAACAACTTATGCAAAGAAAGATTCAAGTCAACTATTTAAAAACAAACTAAATTACACTTCTGGATAAACAGCAATAGACGAGATCGATTTGATTAAGAGAAACGAGAGAAAGAAGAAGAAGAAGAAGAAGAACCAAAAAAGAATTATCTCTTATGTCGATATATGCCCACAAGCTAATAGACCTACCACAAATAAATAAACGAAGAATGAAAATATATTCGAATGACATCAATAGTGAATAATCGATTAGAAATTAACAATTATCCACGATGTACATAACTCAAAATAAAGAAGAAAAAAACCCAGTTGTTTTCTTTACAATCTTTCTTCGAAAATCTAAACTTTTAAGAAGCTCAATTGTGAATTAAATATAAATATTCTCCGACGAATAGAACATTGTTTACACTCGAGTAAGGAAAAAGAAAACAAGAATTTAAATAAAATACTTGAGATAATATGATTTGTCTTCTGTTACACAAGAACATGTATCAACGAAGTGATCGATATATACGTGGATGTAGTATACACATATAGATTTGATGTCAATGACAGACGTCAAGGTTCATATGCTCATCGACCAGTTACAACATAGATAAATGAGCGGGACGATCGGCGACATCGAATGGAAAGATGATATTGAACAGACTACAATATACTTTCGGCAAACATATGTTTGGATATTGACTTCTCTTATATTACATCATCACACGAGATAAATTGTGTGTATACTATATATGTATCGATGTATATGTATATGATGATAATAATAATTTATTAGAACAAAGTCTAGTTGATAAATAGATTTTAAAGAAAAAGAATTAACAATACTGAATATGAATCAAAAGAACGAATAAATTTTGTATGGAAATTTTTCTTTGTCTTTTGATATTGTATTATTGATTAGCCTTGAACATGATTAATAAATGTTACAGAAAGAAGGATCTAAGTTCATCATTTAAATATGTATGTGTCATTGAATGATCAACAAAGAAAAATGGAATTTGATAATAGTAGTCGTCTTCTTCTAACAAATTCGACATCTTTTTTCCATTAAGTGTTGATTTGACAATACAGATCTGACCTTGATCGGTTCAATGAGATGAATTCTCTCTACATGACACGTATAGACAGTTCATGAATGACCGAGATTTTATTTTTAAAGGAACTATGTCAGATATCTTTGCACTCTAAGGTCGCTCAATATGACGCTCTTAACAGCATGCTTGGAACTATAATTAACATTGAGCGATTTCAATTCTTATTCCGGAATATATTTGTCAAAAAAAACACCTTTCACTTCGTCGATGAGAATCGCACAATATCACCTTTGATAAATATAATTTATTGAAAAATAAATGAAAACGTTCGTTAACGTTAGTGTAAATTATTAAGTAGAAGTGTCGATCTGTTTCAAGCAACACAATTCCATAAGTGTTAATTAACAAAAGAAAACACACGCACATGAACAGCATGCTTTATGATCATTATCTGGACTCGACAACTAAAAACATGATTTTCCTGCTAATATTAATCAGACTAAGATCACATATTGTTAGATCTTATTAAATTTGTCTAACTCCCTTTCATTACTATCATAGTTCGAGTATTTTATTCTTATTAGTTTTATTTATAGAATATATTAGGCGCGTTTGTTCTTCGTCTACGTATTATTATTTAGGCTGCTGCTCGTTGAATAGGAGAAATTAGTTTGGAATAATTGATGATGATAATAACTACATTGAGATATGTCAGCTTAGAAAGGAAAACACATCGTTTATTTCTGTGTTTTTTTTATTATTAAGATGAGCATTCTTGTTTCTTCATGATTATTTAGGAATATATTCGCGTTCAACAAAATTAATCTGAAAAGCAGATTTTTAGTCATCGAACGTGTTTCTATGTCAAAATCGAACACACGATTATCGACCAACACAATCCTACTTATTCACATCATGTTTAGCGCTTTTTTTTGTTCTACAAAAGAATAGATTCAATCCTGTTTTTCTGTAGAAAAGATATACAAATCGATAATAAAGTTATTGACAACTAGTCGTCAATATCTATTAATTAATAAATGCAAATATTATATCCCTTGTGTTCAAAATATACTTTATATAGGAACTCGTACTCAAATTATCTCCTTATTTTTCTTCGTCGTCTTCTTCTTCTTATCATCTGTGTCGTCCGTTTCCGTCTATTGATAGGAAACGAAGAGGAAACAAGTTTCTCCGTATTTTCCTAAGACTAGCCGATTTGTGATGTCATAGCCTTAAAATAAAAATTCTTTAATAAATATGTAAGTAATTAATGTTTTTTTTCTTGTATCTCATAGAAAACATCAGGAGAATATGTTTTTTTTATGATCATGAGAAAACCTTAGAACATGTCTGTTGGCATTGGAAATATTTTCTAAAAAAAAATAAAAAAAAAACTGTCATATGCTTTTCTACTCTTGATTATATTATCTATTGACATCTTATCAATCAATTTAATTTGATTTTTTATGTCGTTTTTTTCTCTATAACGTATCACAGCATGCCATTACTTTCTTTTTTCTATTAAGACAACCAGAAATAATTATTTCGACACGATATAGAGCTAAGGTATATGAATATCCGATTGGAATAAATAGACACCTTGATTTTAGAATCTGCTGATTATCCAAACTATTACAAAGAAAAGATGAGGTAATCTGCAAGCTTGTTAATTTTTGTTTTTCAATAGAGGTTAATCTTTTTCTTCTTGCTTTGAATTAGTCTCCTATTGAAACAAAAAGAGAGACTATTCTATTTGAACTTGTTTCAGTTTCTTTTTCTTCTTCTATTTAGATGAAATAAAGAAAAACATAGATTAAACCACATTTCATCATTTACCAATGAATAATGAAACAAATAGTCATGCTTTACTGGCATTTGTCTATCGATTTGAAATTATTGCATTACCAATTTTAATTCTATTCGGTAGTGTATGCAATATCATGACATTCATTGTCATGCGTCGTAAACGTATGCGTGTATCTTCAACATGTTTTTATATGGCTGCATTAGCTGTTACGGATACATTAGTTTTATGGACAGGATGTCTTAATCAATGGTTTTTTATAATTCATATTCCAACAGTTGTTGCTAGATCGAATTTAACATGTAAATTACTTCCATTTTTATTTGTTTTCTTTGCTGACGCAAGGTAAGAGAGAAATCGAATGCAAATCATAATTGTTTCTTTTCGTTTTCAAGTGTATGGATTATTGTATGTATGTCGTTCGAACGATATTTTGCTGTTTCGCGTCCATTACGTGCTTCACAAATGTGCACAACAAGACGCGCTAAATTGGTAAAGCAAAAAACAAACTAGATCAAGGCTTTAAATAGATTTCGAGATGAAATATATTAATACTAAATCGGATAAGAGCATTTTTTTATTAAATTCTCTCTATCAGTTTCATCCGTAGTCAAAGCTACACAGAAAATAGCCTTTGAAACAACTTATTGTTCAGTGACGTACACACGCATAGACATGTAAGATTATTTCTACGTTCGTGATGGGAAAAGGAAATGATCTTCTGCAGATTAAAATAAATATGTACTCATAGATATATATATATACGCATGAAAGAATTCTTTATGAGAGTAGAGTTATCTATTTTAACGCGTGAATAATTCAGATGTAATGAAAGTACAAAGTAAAATGTGTTTTTTCTCGTTTCACTAGGTTTTACTCATTATGTTTATTGTTTTCGCATTGATTGATGGACATTTTTTGTTAACATTAGAATTGGAAATTATCGATGGACATTATCGTGTTTGCCATCCGAAAGCTTGGGCTCGACATTTTGTCGACAAAATCTTTGTCTTTATCGATGCTTTGAAATATTCAGCTATTCCTTTTTTTATCCTTTTAATTCTAAGTATATTAATTATTCAACGCGTTTTTCAAGCACAGGATATCAGCGCACAATTACAAAATCTTCGTCAATTACACAACTATCGACAATATTCAGCATCATCAAGTCCAAGTTGTACGGCACATTCATCGACATTAGCTGTCAATAATGTTCAAACAGTGTTTTCATCGAGTAATACTCGTGTTGGCCGTCGTGTTACATTTATGTTACTATCGGTTAGCATTGCATTTTGTGTTTTTTCTGCGCCAATGTCATTGATGCAGATCGTTCAAAGTATAGTCAAACCTGACTATCATGAAACACCATTAGCTATTGGCAAAGCCATCGCAGAATTATGTCAATATGTTAATCATTCATGTAATTTTTTTCTCTATGCTTTAACTGGACGAATATTTCGTCGAGAATTTGTTCGAGTCTTTTTTCCGACACGTTTCGGTGGTCGACCGAAAACAAATGCTGGTATCGAATTAAATCCGCGTGCTAATCTTATTCCTCAAGCACCACCATCGTCAAGTCATCGTGGATCGTTCTATTCGATAAATAGTAATCGTTTCGATGGCAAACGTGTTCGTTCGCCTGCAAATACGGCAACGTATTATGCTCGACAGTATCTTAAAGATCGTTATCAACAACCTAATCAGTTACCTCAAGAGAAATCTCCTTATTTATCTCGTACGAATAATGGTAATCTTTTGAGTCAATTCAATTCGTCACAAGTAAATAAATCATCATTACGTTTGCAACGAAATTCTCTCGCCAATTTTTGGGTCAAGTTTGCGAGAAAAAAGAAAACAACAATTGATAATGATCAAGCATAATAAATCATATGTATTATTATTTATTTGTGTGTTGAAAAAAGAAGAAGATCAATCTGACATCTAGTTTTTTTCTTCTTGTTATTATACGAAGAATTTTAGTTTTATTTTTTATTCTCAAAGTCAGGTAATTCGAACTTATTTGAAAATAAACCAAGAAGAGAAGAAAAAAAAAGATTATTGAATATAAACTGTCGTTAAACAAGCGTACGAAATGGTCTGTACGCATGATTTGGATCATCAGGAGTCGTTGGACTATTTTGTTCGGTATTGTAATAAGGAGATCCTAGAGGATATATTTTCTATTTGATTAAGTCAAAGATTAATTTTCGTTTGCTATACTCATTGAAATGCCTCGAGGCGGTGGTCTTGGTGGTTGCCCATCGTACTCTTGATATGCTGAAGGTCGCGGTGGAACAACCGGAACTAAACGAATGATGAAATTCGAATTAAATTGAATCACGTCTTTTCTTTTTTTTACCTTCTTCTTGCTGTTGTAAATTCAATTTCATTGAATATTTGCCTGATGATTCTCGGCTCGATGTTTCCAGCGGTGTAATACCTTCATTCCATTGAGAATAACAGGTTCGAGCATCGACGGGTGAATCGAATCGAAATCGAATCGAACCTTGAACAGGTGCACGTGAGCCTAATTCGAATTCGATTTGATTATGATTTAATAAACGTAATGTTCGAATAGTCGAACGAGGAAATGTATATTGTTTGTCTTGACGTTGTTCAAGAACGACTTTATCATTGTCAAATATGAGTTCACATTCGCCACTTGGCAACGCGAGAACTTCTTGCGTAGATAAATCAGCAAAATGAACTCGAAATTTCATAGCTAAAAGACGAAGAAAGAAAAAGGATTGAACTTCTCGTTTTGTTTTCTCCTACCAGTTGCTGATTCGTAGAGCATATTTACAGAAACATCTTCGTCACGAGTATTTTGACATGTTTTATCCCATGATGAATTATAAATACTATCTAACAAACATTTCCATTGATTATATTCATAGATATTATCGAAACCAAGTCGATGTTTTTTCCCATTGATTCTCAAAGTTAAAATATCTCTTGGCTCGTTTTTACTTAAATTTCCATGTGCACATGTAATCGATTGTAAATTCTGGAGATCGAGATATTTTTCATTTGTTTCCTCATGTTTACTTATGGGATTGAATTCGATTCGATTCGATTGCAAACCATCGTCAGTGACTTCAGATGAGAATATGCAATCATATTCCACCCATTTATTCTACAAGATACATATAAAAACAAAAGATGCTAATTTGTGTCGATCTACCCAAGTTATTCGTCCATGTCGAGCATATTTCAATTGACAACGCTGTCGAATAGTTCGATTCGACGAGACTACGTGACTATCGAAAGACATGACAGTCGAATATATCTTTCTTTCGCTTTATGATATCAAGAACTATATGTAAAAGAAAAGATTTAAACTCACAAGCTATACGAACAAGAAAAAGAACGAATAAAAAGTAAATATTATTACATGTCGCTTTTCTTTTTCTTCTCTTATACACCTGCAATATGGACATGAAAGGTATATCGTAGAAGAAGAAAGAAATTTAGTTCCTTAAGTTCAATATTATTACATATTCATTGATCATAAAATAATATCGACACACCCACACTTCAAGTTGAATGAGCAAATTCTTTCATTTTTATGTTCTCATGTCATTGATTTGCGCTTGTAATTTTTCAAAAGAGTAAAAAAACGCTCTTCTTATACAATCAAACCGTCGATTGCTTTCATTTTGCAAATTATGAACCGGATATTTTAACAATAAAAAAAAAAGAAGAACAGAGATCAGTGTTGATACTTTTTGTGTTCATCAAGATAAGGCTAATAAAACAAACTCGACAATATATTTTTGCTGCTTTTTTATGGCGATTGTAAAGGGCAATCAAAATCAAACGAAAGATATTTGTTAAATTTCTTAAGGGTTTTATTTATTGATCGATTGTTTCAACGTCTCATAATCTACAAATAATCCTACTATAAATGTAACCAGTACCCATCCACTAGCCCTCTTATAAACAAAATATATTATTAATCAAAGAGAAAATAATCTTAAATTAATATCTGCCCTCTTTGTTAAATATTTAGTATTAAACATCCAGTTTATATTTTATTCAGAATACAAAATATAAAAAAGATATTGGTTGAATGTTGACCATTGTTGGGATTTCGGTTGTTTTTTTTTATGAAATCAAGTATCTCTTATCATTGGTCTACATCTCTGTTAACATTTGATTACATCTTCTAGCAAACATTAGCTTTTTCACACTTGTTTACCACTGAAAAATAAGTTATTACTCGCATTTCAGTAAAATTTTTTTTTCTTTCAACATCTGAATCCCACAAAATCAGGTTGACTCATGAAAACAGTACGCATATCAACCCTTACCCAGCTAGCCTGACGAAACTATTTTCACTCATCTACTATCATTCGTTGTCCATTTCACTGTAATTCGGTGCAAATCAATATTCAGAGTTCAAACGACTCCATAGGGATTCCAAAACAATTCAATCAGTTCACTTCTCTTTCACAACACTTATAATTTCGTTCTTACCACACAAACCTAATTTCAGATCGAAACTCGGTAAATCCCATTCTAAAAATAATGTCAATATCCCTGCATACGTTACCAGTGGAAATAATTTTCAGAGTATTCGATCACTTAAGCGATCGCCATTTATTTCTCTCTACTAGCAATATTTGCCTTCGATTAAATGCGATCCAAAATTCGTACCACAGATTTCAAGTAAGCACACAATACTATCAATTTCCT